>FUFK010066880.1_pt1 | contig 15099 bp, 18 predicted proteins | sample 1021851 | NCBI WGS metagenome assembly FUFK01 (sample SAMEA51879418, study PRJEB19060) | metagenome | reverse complement strand
TTTCCATTTTCTTAGTGCCAATGCTTTTCTCGTTGGTCTGCCTTTACTGTCTTTCATAGGTCCTTTTACTCCTGACATCCTTGCACAAAAACTTGCTCTACGTTTTGCAGCTTTTGATCCTGGTTTTACTTTACCTGTTACAGGTCTTTTTAGATTAGAACCTTGTGTGCGTTTAAAAAACTTTCTACCTGCTTCGTTAAGACCACCACTAGGATTTTGATATTTTTTAGCGACCATTATGTTTTCCTCGATTTTCTTATAGCTTCTTTGCCTTTTTTAAATATAGATACAACTGCATTTTTACCCATAACTTTTGCTCTTTGCTCACCAACTGTAAGTATTTGTATCTTTCTTGCAAATGGCTTATTTATTCTTTTTACTTTAGCAACTGTGCTTCTAGCATCTTTCGGAGTAGCAAACTTAATAGAAACTGTATCTTTGGGGTTTTCATCTGTATAGAGTCTTCTGCCTGAACCTTTCGGTTTTTTGCCAGTTCCAACTTTTGGGTCTCTTTTCTTTTTAATCATCCTTAAAAATTATATATAAAATTAACATGACACAGAAAACTGATATTCCATAGTTTAGTGTGCATAGTTCAGGTTTCATTTACGCACCAATGATCCACCAAAGTATAAACCAATAATCGAACTAACTACATGAGTATCTAGTGGTGTAATGACTAATCCTGTCATAGGTTTCCATTGTGTCATATCTACATCACTTGCAAATATCCACCAACCTTCTTGTACTGTTTCTGTATAACCTACATAAATAGGCATTGATGGATCTATAAATGGTGCAAGTTTCGGTATTACTAATATCGCTACTACAGCTATCAAAGCAATCCATCTTCTAGTATGTTTTGTAAAAGCATCTGTAACTTCTCTAGCTTTATCTATTTGTGCTGCTGCAAACTCAGCTCGTTGCATAAACATCTTTTGTTTTTCAGCTTCAGCTTGTGACTTTTGTGCCATAATTGACAATATGCCACCTAGCACAGTAGAAGCTAACATTGATAAGAGTTCCATTGGTATCATAATATGCTCGGTCTTTTCGCTTCTTTTCTTGCTCTTTCGTTATATTTTTCTGCTCCCCCTCCGAACCAGTTATAAACTAAAGGTCCTATTCCTGGTATTGCTCTCAAAGCAGAAGCAAAATCTTGAATGTCTGTTCTTCTATAACCCCTCCTTGTAAATGCAGGACCAATAGCTTCTATTCCTGTGTTTACTACTGCATCAACGATAGGCATAGCAGGAGCTATGGTTTGTAATAAAAATTCTGTTGGTTTACCACCTGCTATATACTTACTGGCATTATATTCATTGACACCATAGACTCCTAATAAAGAATATACTGCTTGTTTAGGTAATAATTCAGGTCTTATTTCCCTGCCTGTAATCATGTCTTTTACTAATTTAGTGCTTAAGTTAAAAGTTGTAAGATATGCTGCTAATGCAGTTGCATTTTTTGTGGCTTCTAATTTGTTTCCTTTTTTCCATTCTTGTGCGACTTTTCTCCTTGCCACATCAATTTGTTTTAAAGTAAAAGATTTCAGCATATAAAAAATTCTACCATTAGGGCTATCTAAATATGCTTGTGGCATTTCAGATAATGTTATAGGTTGCACATCTGCTAACTCATTAAAAGCATGAAACTTTGTATTGTCAGTAACTTTACCAGTTTTAAGATCGGCTACAATATCATCGAGTAGTTTTGGTTGAAACCCATATAATTCTTTATATTGTTTCCTAAATGCTGCTTCTCCTTTTGGTGTTTTGACTTGTTTGATTGCTTTTTTAAAAGATGCGTTCATAAGAGTTTCTTTACCTAATCTATCTACTGCTCTAAAACCAGTAATATCAAAAAGAAAATTCAGTGCTTTTACAGAACCTCTTACATTACCTTCTGCAAATTCTTTTGACATATTTTCTATGCCCACATCTATAAGTTTTATATCTTTTGTTCCGAACAATGAAGCAAAAGTATTTCTAAATCCATGCAAAGCACCAGAGTTACCCAAGTCGCCAAACTGTGTTATCGCTGAATATGGATTTGCTATAGTTCCCATATAACCTAAGTCTCTTAAAGTTCCGACTCCTTTCCTCATTTGTTTATCACCACTTATAAATCTGCTTTGTAACAAATCTACTAATTCATCTTCGTTTAATGGATTAAGTCTTCCTGATGATTTTTCTGATTCTATCACTGATCCTATAGAGTCTTTTATGTTAAAAATACCATCTTTCGTTTTTACAGCATTTCTTCCGAAAAACTTGTATTTTTCTATTTTATCTACTGCACCTCTTATATATAAAGATAAAGCATCAGAAGGATCTTCATAAAATTCTGAAACTTGTTTTTCTGTTAAATCGCTTACTTTTCTTTGTTTTGCAAATCTTGGTCCACCATCAGTTGTTAAACCGAAACCCCTAGCATATTGGTTTGCAACATAAGATTTCTCGGCTAAAGATAAATCATTAGCCGTGCTCAAACCTAACCTTTTTGCATAATCATTTTCTAATTTACTTAATCTAGACAAATCTTCTATTCCTAAAGACAATCTAAATTTTTCTAAATCTTTTACCTGTCTCGGAAAATAATTTTCTAATTTATCGAAAACTATTCCTGCATTTTGTGAATCTCCATAAAGTTCATCCAATGTATTTTTTACAACATTAAAATTTTGTTTCATAGGTTCTGACATATAAGATCCTGCTTCATTAAAATTGCCATTATAGAGACTTCTTGTTAGTTTTACTTTATCTGTAGGATTCATGGCTCTTAAATCATCAATGAATGGTTGTACTTTTTTTAAAGTGTTTGCTGTATTAGTATGCAACTTATATTCGAAATGTCTTAGTTTTCCCCCTACAGCTTCTGAAATATTCCTTATTCTAGTTGATAAAGTTCCTAATAGATTATCTATCAGTCCAGATTTGACTCTTGATGTAGCACTATCATTGACAAGTGAATCATTTGCTATTTTAGCAGCTTGTGATTGCGTTGGTGGTATCTTAAGCTGTCTACCAGTCCTTTGTATTGCTTTTGTTAATTTTTCATTATCTACATTTTGAGCAAGATTATTCATAGCTTCATTTGGGCTATATCCATTTTTTATGTCTCGTGCTATGAGCTGCTCTGCTTCGTTTATTGTTTCTAAATCAGCTTTTGATTTTATTTTTTTTACACCTGCTCCTACACCTTTTGCTATTCCGAACCCTACAGCTCCACCACCTGCTCCGAAAGCACCATACTCTAGGGCTTTTTGTGGGTCTATTTCTCCTGTAGTAGCTAAATCTTCGAGGACACTATATCCACTACCGAGTCCTGCTGACACTCCCATGACTCTTGGTAGTGTTTTTCCTGGTGCAATAGCTGTAGTTGGATCAGCTATTATACCTACTACCTCCCCTGCTACACCTGCAAGACTTTCTGGATTAACTTCGAAGTATTCTCCATATTCTTCTACTAATCCTCTTTCTCTTGCTCTTTCAATCATTTCCCTGCGTTCATCTGTATTAGCTTCCATAAAACCTTTGCCATAAAGATCTTCAGGTGAAAAATATTGAAAACCATTTTCGAAATCAAAACTAAATCTACCTAATGGAATTTGTGCTTCAAGTATGTCTGTGCCTAAAGCAACCCCTCCTTGTGCTTTGTCATAACGATAAACAAATTGTTCGTATGCACTATCTTTTCCTGTTTTTACGAGTCTTTTGTCTACTATTCTATCTCCTGGACTTGCTTTTAATATTTGTAATTTAGGTGATGAATCTATATCATCCTGTGTAATTTGTTGTCCTAAATCCATTCTGTCGCCTTCTTCTGAAAAATTCCTTATAAGTTTTCCATCCCTAATTTCATCTCCAGGCAAAGCTGCCAATGATCTCAAGCGAGGTGATTTTTGTATCATTTCTAGTGTTAGTTGTTCTGCCATCAGTTTATTTCGCTAAATTTGTCTATATTTTTTGCTGCTTCTTTTGCTGCTTCTGTAATTGATAATTTAGGATTTGCACTCTGCACACTTATAGCTTCTGCTGACAAAGCAACAACTCCTGGACTAGAAAATCCTCCCTTACCACCCAAAATGTCTACTGCTGCCCTTACTTCTGGGCTAATATCGTAAAGACCAATTATCGCATCTTCAAATGCAAATTGTTTAGAATCAGTGATTGTTACTTGACTAGGCGTTTTTTCTTGTGCAAGTTTTTGTTGTTTCAGTAAAGTTTCGAGAGCAGATTGTTGTTGTTCAAAAACATCTTTTCCAAACTGTGTACCTGCTTCTAGTGCACGACCTGCTTGTGATGCTATGTTTTCACCAGGTTTTCTAGGTTTTAAAAACTCTAAACTCCCTCTGAGTATTGCTGCATCTATGAGTTGTTTGTTAGTAACATTTTGATTTACTAATTGAGGAAAAACTAAATTTCCTAATAAACCTTCAAATCCTTTAGCCATTATAAAAGCCCTCCATAAAAGTTATTCATGCTTGGCACTTGCAAATTTAAACCTGGTGTTGCTTGTTGTCGCACCATAGGCATAAACTGAGGTTGTTGTGGACTTAATAATCCTGCACTACCACCTAGTATTGCTTGTGCTAATAATGGGTTCATTTCTATTGGTGATGTCGCTTCAGGTGCTGTCATAGCTCTAAGTCTCTCACGACCTGCTTCCATAGGATCAAACATACTGCCATACAATCTTCTTTTTTGATCCATTGTCATATCATCTACATTAACACCCATGTTTTGCCCAAAAAGCAAATCCATTATTGTTCTTCCTCCTATCATCCTAATAATCCTCCTAATACTGCTCCACCCAATATATAAGGGTTAATAGCTGCTAATCCTGTTGCACCTGGAGCTGCTGTAAATGGAACTAAACTACCTAGTCCTGCTCCACCTACTGCACCTGCTAATGCACCTGGTCCACTCGAACCTGGTCCTGTTGTTGTAACAGTTCCTGGAAGTATAGTACCTGCAACAATATTGCCATACTGTCCTAGTGCTTGACTTGGTGCTTGTTGTTCAAATGCAAATCTTTGCATAGCTTCTGTTATAGGTTGTTGTGCTCTTACATCTTCTGCTCTACCGACTGCTGCAAGTGTTTGTGCAGGTTGCGTAAAAGTGCTCATAATACTTGGTGCAAGTCCTAATGTTGCAGCTTGTGTTCTTAACACATCTCCATACACATCACCATACAATCTTGATGCAACATCGGCTTGTTTCTGAGCAACATCTCTTATAACTTCTGCTTCTAGTATTGCTTGTCTATCTCCACCTAACTGTCCTGCTTGATTAGCACCCCTTCTTGCTTGTTGCAATAATCTTGCTCCTGTTTCTTCTATAGGTCTAAGTTGTGCCCGTAGAGACTGTTGTAGCATAGGGTCTTGAAACCTTTGCGCAGGACTCATCAATGCTTGTTGAAATCCTGGAATAATAGAACCTAGACCAAACACACCTTGAGCTTGTGCTGCTTGTTCTAACGCATCCTCTGCCGCTAGTGTTGTAGCACTAGGTGATGCAAAAGTTCTGCCAGGAAAAAACTGTTGTGGTCCTGCCTGAAACTGTGTTTGTGCCTGTGAATATAAGTCTGTTAAATAAGGTGCTTGTATAGCTGATGGCTCTTGTCTTTGGACTTGTGTGCCACCACCACCTCCGCTTCCTCCACTCATAATGTGTCTCCTTTAGTGTATGGTTGTAAGTTCTTTGCCAAGAACTGTGTATGTTTGTTCATATCCATATTTCTCCAATTTCTTTATGAATCCTTTTCTGCAAAATGTTTCTATAGCATGACAACCTTTTTCTTCTGCCCATGCTTCTATTACTGATATAGAGTGCATCCACTCATCGAAACCCACTCCTCCAAGAGTAATAATTCTGCAAACTTTTTTTCTTGGATGTATAAGTATTTCTGTCGTTCCAACACCTTTTATGTTTGCATCGTTGTCGAATATTACCCAGAGTTGCATTTTAGCTTCTTTGCACAGTTTGTAGATGTCCTCTGTGACCATCTCTCCCTGTCCTTTTTTTTCTACTAAATCTAGGTATGGAACACAAGCATCCCATATCTCATCAATCTCATGTGATGGTATACCTGTTAAATATGTTGTCATAGTTTCGTATAGTTTCCTGCTGCGTTTACAAAATAAATGCCCTCACCACTACCAGGATCAAAGTTGGTACCATCAGCATAAACTATATCTCCTTGTTTTTTTCTAGCAGGTGTTGCATTTTTGACCTCAATAAATGTTGTTGGGTTTTCTTCTAATGCGCCTTGTAGTTTGAGCAACTCCTCAAAGATATATCTTGGTAAATCTTCAGGATCGCTCGGTACAGGGTTAGGTGAATATTTAGGTGCTTCTGCCATTATTTCTTTTTCCCGTATCTTCTTTTAAATCTTTGTGCTACTGAACCTTTTTGACCTAAAAGTTCCATTTTTTGACCTTTTGGTAAAACACGACTAGGTTTATCATAAAACTTAAGTGTAACTGGTATTTGTTTTATACCTAAATATTTTGCTGTTGCTGCCCTGTGTCTGCCTTCATGTTCAGTTATTTGTAATCCATCTTTTGTAGGTTTTACCGCAAACAGAGGGGCAGTTCTTACATCGAAATATAGGTCTCGATTTAATCCTGCTTTACCTCTTGCTGTGCCAGACATAACTCTAGCCATTTCTTTTATTTTTTTTTGTTTTCCAGGTGTTTTTAAATTTATTCTAGCTGCTAATTTTAAATATTGGTCGGGAGTCATCATCATAGGCAAAGTTTCATAACCTGGTTTTCTTGGGTTTCTGTGTTCGAAATGTTCTCGAATAAAAGGATTTTTTAGGTTTCGTTTATTCGCAATATCTTTTGCTATCCTAGAACTACCTCCTCTTTGAAGGGTGTTAGTTATTCCGCTACTAATAGCTTGACCATATCCTCTTGCTAATTGTTGTCCTATTTTTGTACCAATTAAAGAACCAGGTATCATTGTTAAACCTATGTTTGTTAAAATATCTTTTGCTTGTTTATTGGCTTTTTGTAATTCTTTTTTTGTTGGAGCATTTCTTCTGCTTTTTGCCCTGCCTGATGCAGCAGAACTTTTTTCCATAACATCTTGTAACCATTTAGGTGTCGCCACTATCTTTCTCCCAAGACTTCATATTCTAAATCATATCCATTGAGCTCAAACTCGCTATTGCTAGTGTGTTGAAACCTTACTGCAATAAACTTACCTGATACTCTGCAATCTACTTTGTTTTGNGAGTTNGGGTCNAAACTTTGTGCAGCATTGAAAGTATATGTGCCATTAGGCGATAACGAACTACCAACAGATATGTTTACTGTACCTGTACCTTTGACTCTTGGTGTTAGTTTTCTTACCTGTTTGACAGTATTGTTGTTACCATCAAGGGTNAGTCCTTTTCTNTCTACNGTTGTAATAAAGTTCTCNTTGTCAAACTGTTGCCCAAAGTCTCCACGATACANTTTNGTATCGCTNGTACCTGCAAACANAATNCTTCTNTCTGTAGGGTTAAACAATCTGTCACCATAAGTACCTGCTGTAGTAGTCCATGTACCTGTCTGTGTATTCCATGTGTTTGTTGTAGCACCGGGGTCAACAATGCCTGGTCCTATATGATAAATGTCAGGTAAATCTCTAAATGTAAAACTATCATTTACATAATTGTAGATTAGTGCTTTGTTGCAAAATTGTGAACCTAGACTAGGATAAGATATCCACATCTCAGATTTTTGCACATTGTGTGTTACAAATGTAAGCTGATAGTAACTACTGTTTATATCATCGAACAAGTGTTTCTTAATAGCATTTGTTGCTACTGATTTCTTAGAAACACCATTATGTATAATAATGTCACCTTGTGTAACAACAAAGTGCCTTCCCTCAAACTCTTGTACGCAGTTTCTAGTTAGTATACCTGTATCGTTAAATAATTTTTTAAAACTAAATACAAGGTTACCACCTATGTAGTTTGCAATCCAAGTAGAGTTGCCTTTGTAAATAATAAATGATTCTTTGAGTGCAAGACCATCTATAATTTCATCTGCTTCATCACCTATAGTTACTGCACCTGCGTCATTAGTTGCTGCTGCTGCCCATGTTGATGGAAAGTTAAAATCCTCTGCTGTATCGCCCCATCTGACTTTGTTAGGTAAGTTTGTACCGCTTTCTGTAAGGTTCAAAGCCATAAGATAGTTGCCAAATGCTTTTATAGTCTTGCAAGTCGTACTCGCAGGCCAGTTTGGTAAATCGCTAAATGCGCTTGCACCTGTAGTTGCTAATGCTTGTGGGTCATCTATGCCATTACAAAGTATCGGCAAACCATTGTATATTGTACCTGTCCAGTTACCGACTGTAGTCAAGTTAGTAGAATAATCACCACCTGATGCTCTTGTAAAATCTGTGTGTGTCGATGTGCCACTTAGTCTGTAAATTTTTGCAGTACCTGCATAGAACCAAAATGAGTTTACATCATAAGACCAGTTCAAAACAAAGTATGGAGCAACTGTTGGTGTGCCAAACACCTGGTCATGTCCTGTAATCTTTTTTGCAGCACTATCAGCAAACCTTACATTCGATGCTTCTGAGTAGAACTCAAAAGGTATGATTGTATTGTTTACATCTTTTATAAGACCTTTTGGTGGAGGTGCTTGAAATACAGGCATTACGCAGTTCTTCTCCACATATACACTACAATATATGGTTGTAAGTTGTTGTGGGCAGTACCACTACCTACTGATGATGTATGTGCAGCACTTGTACTAAAGAAAGCATTTCCATCATTATCAATCCTTACACTTGACAAACTGCCTGTTGTGCCATGTCTTGGTGTTGCATCAGCACCATAACCTGATAAGTGAAAGTGGCTTGGTAGTTCTGCTTCTGTTAATTGGTGTGTTTTAGAACCGGATTCTTCTCCTAATGTATCAAACTCTGTTTGACTTGCATCTATACCGACCATAACACGACCTGCACCAAATGCTACCCAAGTTCCAAAACCAAGTAGTGTTGCAGGATTAGTTGCAACTGCTGCATTTATGTAAATAGAACCTACAGGGTAGACATCTGCTAGTGTTATCAATCCACTACCTGCTGACAATGCACCTGTGATCGTTAAGTTTCTAGCCCCTGTAATGTCTTTGTTGGCATCTGCTGTAACAGCTTTCGATGCTTCTACAGTACCAAGTGTTGCAACATCTACATAGTTAAGTTCTGTGGTGTTCGCTGTAACACCATCTAGTAAATTTAATTCTGTGTGAGTTGAAGTAACTGCATTACTTATGTTAGGAAATGTAGCTTTGACTGTCGATTTGATAAGTCTTATATGGTCATCACCCTCAGATACAGCATCTGAAGCTGTAGGGTTTGAGCTGTTTAGACTGTCTATATATGTTCCTGTTTCTAATCCCATTAATTATTCTCCAATGCTGTAATTCTTGCTTCTAATTCTTGTATTGTTTTGACTAGCAAAGGTACAAGTTTACTTTGGTCGATACTTTGTGCATCTATTACTGTTTCTGTGCCTGTAATATTACCATCATCATCATAAACATTTTCTTCTTTTGTAGCATCTTTTTCACCTGATATAGCTTCAGGTACTATATCGGAAACCTCATGTGCTAAAAATCCATCTACTGTTGTATCTGCATCTCCTATGAAATTGAATCTACAAGGTTTGAGTTGTTTAAGTCTTGATGTAGCATCAAACGAATATTCAACATTTTCTTTTAATCTGTAATCAGAAGATGTATTGAAAGATGTTGATGTGCCACTTGTTTTGATAGAGCCAACATTACCATTAGAATTTCTAAATATTATTATTGATGTAGAGCCTGAATTAGGTGTCCTAAACATTGAAACAACACCACCACCTGTATGTGCAACATGAAGTCTCTCTGATTCATTTGTTGATGTTGAGCCAATTAAAACATCATCTTCAGTTATTCTCATTTTTTCAGATAATGTGCCATTTACTTGAGTTAAGAATGTTATAAAACCATCTTCTGTTCCATTAGATACATCATTAGCTATACCTCTTATTTGTGCATAAGTGGTTTTAGTATCTGAATCATCATTTCCTGCAAAGCTGATTAATGAAATAATATCGTTGTCAGCAGGTGATGATGAGTTTTGATATAGTGTCAAATCTGCACCAAGTGTGCTGTCTGCTGTAGTTTGTATTTCAAAATTATTTGCACCACCTGTTTGTGTTGATGTAACTTTACCTGTAGATGAAATACTAAATCTATCTGTTCCACCAATTTTGATATCTACTTGGTCGTCTGTATCTGCTGTAATTGAAGTATCCCCATCAGAATCTAATATTAGTTCTTGCCCATTTAAATCGACAGAACCACCATTAGTTAAAACTGTGCCTGTATTTGCAGGTAAAGTAAGAGTATTAGTTCCTGCTACAGCAGGTGCTGAGATTGTGATCTCACCTGAAGTATCACCTGTTAGTTTTATACTTGCCATTAATCTGCTTCCTCTGGTTGATTACCTTGTGCTACCCATTCTAAATATTCTTGATAGTCTGTGTTTGCCTCATCTATTGGGATAGATTTTTTTGTATTTCCGATTGTTTGTATAATACATGCAAGATTTCCAAACTCTGTATCGTTGTATAATTTATAACTCATAATTCTGCTTCCAATTGAAATGTTGCATCAGCATCGTTTCTTCTTCTAACAATTGCTCCCTCACCACTAGATAGACCTGATGATACAGTATAAGTAAATTCCATAGNTTGTGTTCCTGTTCTTGCTGATGTAGTAATAGAACTAACTTCTATAGTAAAAGAATCTCCTGCTACTTCTAAACTCCCTGATGTTACAATTGTCGGCAATGTTCTCATTACACTAGGTGAAAAAAGTATACCTCTTGCTGTTGTAGATGATAAACAAACAACTTGCCCAAAAACTCCGTAAGCATTTGATGTGCCTTGTAGAGGATTGTAAAAATACCTCTGGCATCTAGCTAGACTTGTTGTTCTATCTTCAAACTGAAATGGTGGTATGCTGTTGCTATCGAAACTTCCTACTTCAAGTTGTATGCCTGTTATGTACCAATCATTAGATGTACTATCTGCTAGGTTTACTTGACCTACTGCTCTGTTTGCATTTGTTCTTGATGCCCATGAAGTATGTAATGTTCCTGATGTAAAATCTGTACCTGCACCAAGCCACCAAGAAATAGTAAAACTTTTTGCATTATCATTATCTAATGCACCTGTTGTATCACCTGCAAATGACAATACTTTTTTCTCCCATGTGTCAGCAGATGATATTGTGTATGACTGAGCAATTTGCCTATCATTATCTCTATCCCATAACTCTAAAATATATGTTCCTGTTTTTGCTGATTTAACCCAAAAAGAAAAAGTAACTGATTCAGCACTTGATGTTCCTTTTTTTAACACTTGTAAATCTTGACCTTCTAATGATGTTTGGACTATTAGATTATCGCTTGATGATGGACTTGCATCTGCTGTCGTGCAATCCATTTTTAAACTTTTATTGAAACCTTGACCTGTTGGACTATCTGTCGCTTGTGAGATACTCCATGTACCCATACTGCCTATGTCCTGTTTAAATCTATCGACTGTATAATGGTCTCCTGATGTTTTGCCTGTAACACTTGTTGATCTTTGTGCAATCTGCATATCACCATTTATAACTATAGGAGTAGCAGTCTTTCTATCTAAAGCTACTGTGTTATCTGATACTGTACCATGTAAAGTGAGTGCCATTAATTATTCTCCAATCAAAATGTTTTTTCTTTTTTTGTCATTTGTGGGGTTATCTGTTCATTTAATTTAGTTGTTAGTTTGTTTTGTAAATCTGTTTCTGTTTGACCTAAATTTGCTACAACAGAATCTATACATTGTTGTTCAGTCATTGTGTTGTAATTTAAATCACAATCAGAGCAAGAGCCATATATATGTGCAACTCCATCATCGGTTTGTTTTGCATATTTCCAATGAATTGTATGAATTGTGTTATCACTATTTACATCAAAACTAAATTGCCATCTATACATGCTTAACCTCCAAATAAACTTATACGAATAGGGTGTGCATTGGCACTCCAATTATCTTTAGTCTGTAAGTTTAAGTTAGTACCATTTATAAATAACGCAATACCATTTCCACTATTTGAACTAAAACTGTTTGATACATCGAAAGCATTATTTCCACCTGAACTGTTACTAGAAGCTATAATTTGTCCACTACTACTTAATCCTGTACTAACGTGAAGTGTTGCATAACCACTTCCATTATTCCATGTTACAAATGCAAGGTATGCTCCTGACATTCCAGACTTAATTGTTGTGTTGCTATTTCCTGAAGATGTATTAACAGTAATACCTGATATTATTCCATCTACAGTTAGTTCATTTCTAGGGCTTGATGTTCCTATGGCAAAATCTCCATTTTCATCTATCCTTGCTCTTTCAATTCCACCAGTATTAAAAGTCATTCTATCAGTTGTTGCTCTACCGATATGAACATCATCATCTGCACCTATACAAAATTCTTTTCCTGCATCTAATATTATGTCTTGTTTTCCAACAATAGATGAAGATGTAACTTGTGCGACTGTTGTGCCATTCGACTGTATGTCTACTGTGCCACTTGTATCTGATACAAACTTTAATCCATCACTTGTGTCTGCATTAATCTTAACTGTCATAGTATAACTAACCTCTCTCCTGATGGGATTGTAACTGTAACCCCTGAATTAATTGTAAGTGGTCCAACGCACATTGCTGATTTATTGGTAGATAAAGTATAGCTTGTTGTAACCACTCTTTCGTTTTCNNNAAANACTTCATCNCCACCTGCTCCAGTAGCACCACCACCTCCACCGATTGAACCCCAATCACTACCATCGTAGCCCTCGAATCCTGATGTGGTTGTGTTGAATCTAAACATACCAGTTGCAGGTGATCCATCTCGTTGTGCTGTTGTACCTACAGGTATTTCAGCAGAACCTGTAGTAGAGGTTTCTAAAACCACTCCTGTAAGTGATGAACCTGAACCTGAAAATGTTGTTGCCCCAAGTACACCTGTGCTTGAATTAAATGTAAGATTACTACCTGACTTAGGTGGTAAATCTCCAGTTGCAGCAGTTGTAAATAAAGGAAAACAAGTCGTATCGCTACTTTCATCAGCAACAGTTACATTGGTAGATGTAGTAGCTGTAGCAGAGTTTCCAGTACAAGATCCTGAACTTCCTGATGTGTTACCTGTTACGTTACCTGTAACATTACCCTCTAAGTTTGATACTAGAGTGCCAACTGCATATCCTGTGCCAGTCGTATCTACTGTGGTTGTTGGCTCTGTTTGTAAATCTTTGAATAATTTATATTTACCTGAATCACTAGCATCTCTAAATAAACCTGTATATAAATCTTGTGAGCCACTTGTGTCGTATAATCCATAAAAACCTATATCGACACTATCTGCTGCGTTATTGTTTTTTGCTAATTTAATTAATGGGTCTTCAACATTAAGATTGGTTGTGTCTATACTTGTTGTTGTGCCATTAACTGTAAGGTTTCCTGCGATAGTTACATCGTTAGGTAATCCTATAGTTACCGTTGCAGTTTCGCTTCCTGACCCTGACACCTCAATCTCATTAGTTGTGCCACTAATCGTAGATACATAGTTACCTGTTGTGTCTGTGCCTAACGCAACACTATCTGCTGCAATTGTTGTAGAAAGACTAATGTTGCCAGTGCCATCAAATGAAACTCCACTTGCAGTTACATCGCCTGTAAGAGAAATCTCTCTACCTGTTTCTAAAGCTGTAGCAGTAGCTGCATTACCAGTACACGATCCTGACGAGCCACTTGCATTACCTGTAACATCGCCAGTCAAGTTTCCTGCAAATGTACCTGATAGAACATCTGTGTTTGCGTTAAATGTTAAACCACTTGCAGTTTTAGGTCCTAAGTTTCCTGTAGCTGCTGTTGCAAATAATGGAAAACATGTTGTGTCAGTTGATTCATCTGCTATGGTAACAGTTGTTGCAATCGCTGCTGTACCACTCGTATCTTGGTTTCCTGATGTATTAACACCAGGTAGATTTATATTAGCTGTACCATCAAACGATACACCGCCTATTGTTCGTGCAGTTTCAAGAGCCGTAGCCGTAGCTGCGTTTCCTGTGGTTGATCCTGAAGAACCTGAAACATTACCAGTTACATCACCTGTAAGGTCGCCCACAAATCCTGTTGTTGCAGTTATACTTCCTGACGAAGTTATTGATGTTGCTGTAACAGCAGGTAAGTTAGCTGCAATATTTTCAAGTGTTACTGAAAAGTTTGAGCTAGACTGTACGATTGGAAACAACGCACTGCTTGATGGTGTCGTAGTAGTCGAAAAATCTGAAATCTTTTTAGTCGCCATTTATTGTATTGTCCATGTTGTTGATACAGGCACTACTTCTTGATAATCCTCTGTATCTATATCTGTCAAATTTTCTTGTTGTATTAATTCGTTGTCTTCTGTAGCTAATAAGAACAAATTATCTTCAGTTTCTATATATCCTCTAGCTTGTGGTATTTGTATATTCCATGTGCTAGAACTTGTTGTTTGTGGTGTCCATGTGGTCATTAATATAACCCATAATCAATTCTTGTTGTTGGGGCTACCCCAGAATGTCTATCTCTTTCGTTGGAATCTATTATATCCTTTTTTGCTNTATCATAATAAGCAGACCATACTTGTATTCTTTTATCGTTTTGCAGGTAAGGTTCTGCTTCTACTAANGCNCCATANAGNTANGCATCAGGATGATGNGTAAGCATATCATTAGTTGTATTTGAATCTGATAAAGCTGTAAAGTGTTTAAAATAAAGTATTTCTATTTCATATACACCATCGGGTATTGGTCTTAGTTGTATGTTATTGCCAATAATAGAAAATGCTTTAGGTTTGCCTGTTGCACTACCTGCATATATCCTATCCATTTGTTCAGGTGTTAAATATTCCAAAGGTGTTTTTGGGTCTGTATTGAGTTGTATATTACGCATAGCAACATAATTATCAGGCAGAGTATAGAATTCAGAATCTGCTATTGTATTTGCAGTA
>FUFK010076739.1_pt1 | contig 15103 bp, 11 predicted proteins | sample 1021851 | NCBI WGS metagenome assembly FUFK01 (sample SAMEA51879418, study PRJEB19060) | metagenome | reverse complement strand
CCAACTCTATTTAAAAAAACTAATCTATCTTTTATTTCTTTAATTACTCCCTCAGCAATTTTTTTATTATTTTTATCAAGTTTACTTTCAAGTGATGAAAACCAGTCTAAACACTCACTAATTGATTTTTTAGTAATATTACCAATATGATTTTCATCAATTCTTACAGCTAAAGCTTTCTCATTAAGACGGTAACCATTACAAACTTCACAGTCTCTTTCAGATAAATATTTTTCTAATTCATACTGAAGCCACCATCTCTCAGTTTCCTCATATTTTCGATCAATAAAGTTAATTATTCCCTCAAAATCATATAAAAAATTTAGTTCACTATTCTCATCNCCATAAAGAATTATATTTTTNACNTTNTTTGGAATTTCACTCCATGGAACATTTTTCTTNACTTTNAATTGTTTTAAAATTTTATCTATTGTTTCAACAAAATATTTTTTTTGNTAACCAAATACTTTTGTTTCCCANGGTTTAATAGCTCCATCAGAAATTGATCTAGTNTCATCNGGNANAATCTTGNNTTCNTCAAAATATTTTTCAACTCCNANTCCATCACANTCAGNNCANGCNCCTTGTGGNGCATTAAAACTAAATANTCNAGGTTCAATTTCTTCNATACTAAATCCAGATACAGGACATGCAAATTTTGATGAAAATACAGATATTTTATTTGTATCCAAATTTTCTAAATATAACAAACCATCTGATAGTGTTANNGCAACTTCTATNCTTTCACTNANTCTTTGTTGNATNTTTTTTTTTACAACAAGNCGATCAATNACAACATCAATATTNTGTTTAAAATTCTTTTTAAGTGANGGTACTTCATCAATATCATAAACAACATTATCTACTTTAAGACGTTGATAACCTCTTTTTTTTAAATCTTCNATTTCTTTTCGATATTCACCTTTTCNATCNCTAACTATTGGAGATAAAATATAAATTCTNTTATCAATATTATTTTTAATTATAAGATCAGTNATTTCACTNACTGATTGTGATTTAATTGGTTTACCTGTNGTTGGAGAGTAGGGAACNCCGACTCTAGCATATAAAACTCTAAGGTAATCATAAATTTCAGTAACAGTTCCAACAGTGCTTCTTGGATTTTTTTGTGTTGTTTTTTGTTCAATAGAAATAGCTGGTGATAGACCGTCAATACTATCTACATCAGGNTTATTCATCATTTGAAGAAATTGTCTTGCATANGCNGAAAGACTTTCAACATATTTTCTTTGTCCCTCAGAATAAATTGTATCAAATGCTAATGTCGATTTNCCTGAGCCACTTACACCAGTTATTACTACGAGTTTATTCTTTGGTATTTCTAAGTTTATATTTTTAAGATTGTGCTCTCTTGCACCTTTTATAACAATTTTATCTAAATTCATGAATATTAGTGTTATCTAATAACGTTAATATGTTATATGGATATATATAGAATTCTTATGGTTGGTAGTGTTAATAAAACAATTTTATTAGGAAACTTNGGAAGAGATCCTGAAATTAGNTCTATGCAGTCTGGAGCTAAAATGGCTTCATTTTCAATTGCAACTTCAAAAAGATGGAAAGATAGAAATACTCAAGAACAAAAAGAAAAAACATCTTGGCATAACATTGTTGTTTTTGGAGACGGCTTAGTTGATATAGTAGAAAAATACGTAAAAAAAGGATCTAAAATTTACGTTGAAGGAGAGCTTCAAACAAGGAAATGGCAAGATAAAGATGGAAATGATAGATACACNACAGAGGTCATTTTACAGGGATATAATTGTAATTTAACCCTCTTAGACAGCAGAAATAGTAATTCTCAGGTATCAGATAATTCTCAAGAAATGGATCAATCTAAGCCAATTGAAGACAATTCTTTTGGAAATCAATCAGGTGATTCTGATGATTTAGATGAAGATATCCCTTTTTAAANTTTTATATTAGATATTATTATTTAATTACTGAAAAATATAGTTTTTTTAATATAATTTAATCATTTATTTATATTGGTTTAAATTGTGCTTTTTGATATAAAAAATTCTTAATTTTTCTTAGAAAACTTGGATTTTTTTAGTGCCTGACGATATAGATACATCAAATAACGACAATCAAGAACCTACTAATATACCTTCAGTAAGTTTAGAGCAAGAAATGCAAAAATCCTACCTGGATTATGCAATGTCTGTAATAGTTAGTAGGGCACTTCCAGACTGTAGAGATGGTTTAAAGCCAGTTCACAGAAGAATATTGTACTCTATGAGTGAGTCAGGGTACAATTTTAATAAACCATACAAAAAATCTGCAAGAATAGTGGGTGATGTAATGGGTAAATATCATCCTCACGGAGACTCAGCTATTTACAATTCTATGGTTAGAATGGCACAAGATTTTTCTATGCGATTAGAGTTAGTTGATGGTCAAGGGAATTTTGGATCTTTAGATGGAGATCCTCCTGCAGCAATGAGATANACTGAAGCACGACTTGCTAAAGTATCCGANAAGCTTGTTGAAGATATTGATAAAAACACNGTTNCGTTTCANNCTAATTATGATGANACAACAAAAGAACCCTCAGTTTTGCCATCCCAATTTCCAAATCTTTTAGTTAATGGTGCATCGGGAATTGCAGTTGGAATGGCGACTAATATTGCCCCACATAACTTAGGAGAAGTAATAGATGCATCTTTATATCTTATTAAAAATCCAGATTGTAATATCTCAGATCTTCAAAAATATATTTTTGGTCCTGATTTTCCAACAGGAGGTCAAATAATTGGTAAAAAAGGCATAACTGAAGCTTTTGAAACTGGAAAAGGAGGGTGTGTAGTTAGATCNAAAACNAGTATTGAAAATTTTAAAAAGGATCGAGAGGCAATTATTCTCCATGAAATACCTTACCAGGTTAATAAATCAAAATTATTAGAAAGGATTGCAGAAATTGTAAAAAATGGAATTGTTGAAGGAATTTCAGATTTAAGAGATGAGTCAGATAGAAACGGTGTTAGGGTTGTTATAGAATTAAAAAAAGATGTAGACTCAAATATTATTCTCAATCAATTATATAAACATACNTTAATTCAAACGACATTNAATTCTAATATGCTTGCTTTAAATAAAGGTAAGCCNGAACAAATGAATTTAAAAGAAATTTTATCTTCATTTTTAGATTTTAGAGAAGAAGTAATAATAAAAAGAACATTATTTGATCTTAATAAAGCTAGAGAAAAAGCTCATATTTTAGTTGGATTGGTTGTTACTAATGAACATATTGATGAAATTATAGAATTAATAAAAAGTTCAAAAGATACAAAAGAAGCAAAAGAAAAATTAATTAAAAAGAAATGGAAAGTATCTAAACAAAATCTTAATTTTATTAAATCAGTTGAGGATGATACTGTAGAGTTAAAAAACAACACTTTCAATTTTTCTGACGCACAGGCTAAAGCTATTTTAGAATTAAGATTACAAAAATTAACTGCTTTAGAAAGAGAAGATATACAAAAAGATTTAGAAAGTTTAATTTTAGAAATTAAAAATTACCTATCTATACTTAATTCTAGGGATATTCTTCTAAAGGAAATAGAAAATGAATTAGCTGAAATTAAAAAAGAATTTGCAACTGAAAGACGTAGTGAGATTATTGATCAAGAATATGAGCAAGTAGATGATTTAAGATATATTCAACAAGAAGATATAGTTTTAACTATTTCTAATAATGGATACATTAAAAGATCACTATTATCTAATTATCGTTCTCAAAATAGAGGAGGTAAAGGTAAAACTGGTATGTCAACAAGAGAAGAAGATTTTGTTAAAGAAATTCACTTTGCAGATACTCATACTAAACTTTTAGTTTTTTCTTCATTAGGAAAAGTTTATTCTCTAAAATCTCATGATGTTCCTGAAGCTAGTTTAAAGGCAAGAGGAAAGCCTATAGTAAATTTATTGCCATTTAAAAATTCTGAAAAAATATCAACTTTTCTACCATTACCCCTAGATGAAAATCAGTGGGAAAAATTTTATGTTATTTTTACAACTAAAAATGGAATGGTTAGAAAAAATAAATTAATTGATGTTGCTAAGAGTGGAAAAAGAGAATTGAGGGANTCAGGCAAAGTATCTATTAAGCTTGATGAAAAAGATGAATTAATTGGTGTTAAGCTTTGTACTGTAGATGATGATATTTTACTTTCTTCATCNAATGGAAAATGTTTACGTTTTCCAGTTGAAAAATTAAGATTATTTTCTGGTTTAAATTCTTCAGGTGTAAGGGGTATAAAATTAGATAAGGGCAATACAATCATTTCTTTAGCAATTTTAAAACATTCAGTGATTGATATGAGCATTCGTCAAGAATACTTAAGGGCAGCATCCGAAAGTAGAAAAGAAACTTCATCACTCAAAAATGGATTTGAAGAATTAAATAATAATGAGGAATTTCTTTTAGCTATAACATCAAAGGGTTTTGGAAAAAGATCATCCGCTTATGAATATAGAATTTCAAATAGAGGAGGGAAAGGTATAACTGGTATAATTACATCAGAAAAAAATGGTGAAGTTGTTGATTGTTTTGTTGTTAAGGACAACGATGAAATTATTCTTGTTAGTGACAAGGGTCAAATAATTAGAGTTAATGTAAACCAAATTAGAATAGCTGGAAGATCAACAAAAGGTGTAAGTATTTTTAAGATTCCTGAAAGTGATAGAATTGTTTCTGTTTCTAGAATACAAGAATTCGAAAATGATGAATAAAATTGGAATATATCCGGGTACTTTTGATCCTATGACTGCAGGTCATATGGACATAATTAAAAGATCATTAAGAATAGTAGATAATTTAGTAATAGCTGTCGCTAATAATATTAACAAAGATTCATTATTTAGTGTTCAAGAAAGAATTAATATTATCAAAAGTGATATNAGTTCTGTAAATGAGCTAAATTCAAAAATTAATGTTACTGAATTATCAGGATTACTTACAACTTTTGCTAAAGATCAAAATGCCACATGTATAATACGTGGTTTAAGAGCAGTATCTGATTTTGAGTATGAATTCCAAATGACAGGCATGAACTACCAACTTAACCCCGATATCGAGACAATATTTCTTATGACTTCAGAAAAAAACTCATTCATTTCATCTAATTTTGTTAAAGAAGTCCACAAACTAGGTGGTGATGTTTCAAATTTTGTTTCTAAAAATACTTTAGAGCAGCTTAATAAAAAAAACTCTTAGTTAATCACTTGCGCTTACAATATTTGAACTATATAGAATACAAATTCGATGGGCCCTTAGCTCAGTTGGTAGAGCAATTCCCTTTTAAGGAATGGGTCGCAGGTTCGAATCCTGCAGGGCTCACCATCCAAAATGAAAAAAGCAAAAATTAAAAATATTGCATCNGGNATTGANAAAAATTGTGATATTTTAAGAAAAAATGATAACATTCTTGAAGTAGTTCTTGAAGGAACAACAATAAAGATATTGCTTAAAAAAAAGACTAATAAATATATCGGATATTTTAAAGAAATGGAATTTGAGTCTGATGGTTAATTTTTATTCCTAATATTTAATTCGTTTTCATAATCAATTTGTACTTGCTTTAAAATTTCTTTCTTTGTTTTTACTTTACCTTTACCTACACCAGGGCAATTTTTAGCAATATCGTTATTCCAAGTTTTTGTATTCATATTTTCAGGCCAAAAAGGCCAAGTTCTACATTGTATAGGTCTTGATTTATAAACAGTGCATTTGTTATCTTTCAAAAATATGCAATTTCCATTATTTTTTTTTAGTTCCTTTAAGTGAATGAAACCATCAGTTTTTTGACAATAGTTTTTTACAAAGTTTTGTTCTGTTATTTTAAATCCATCTGACAATTTTTTAATATCTTTCTTACTTAAATAAACAAAACCATAGGTACCTCTTGAAACACAACAATTTCCAGAACCCTGGCATTCAAATCTAATACCTTTTTCTATATCCATAACTATTATCCAGCAGTAAGTGTTAAAATTGCTGCATCTCTTTCTTGAAGATACAATAAGTTTCGAAGATTTTCTCCTTCTATGTTTTCCAATTTTGGATTTTTGGATAATATATCTTCTACCATAATTTTAGCATCTTCTAATAGATCGTAATCAAAACTAAGATCAGCTACATAAAAAGATGGGCTGCCAGATTGTTTTTTTCCTAAAATTTCTCCTGGACCTCTTATTTTTAAATCCTCTTCAGCGATTTTAAAACCATCATTTGTTTGCTTCATTATATCAATTCTTTGTTTTGAAATTTCCCCAATATTATCTTTATGTAAAAGTATACAATATGATTGAATGTCATTTCTACCAACACGACCTCTCAATTGATGAAGTTGAGCTAAACCAAATCTTTCTGCATGTTCAATTACAATTGTTGTTGCAGAAGGAATATCTACACCAACTTCAATAACAGTTGTTGAAACTAAAATTTTATAATCCTCATTTTTAAACTTTGTCATTATTTCTTCTTTTTCTATTTCACTTAAACGTCCATGCATTAAAAGAACTTTATTTTTGAAATATTTTTTTAAAATTTTGTATCTTTCCTCTGCAGCTTTTAGATCTAACTCTTCAGATTCTTCTATTAAAGGGCATACCCAGTAAAATTTAGACGATGAATTTTTAATTTTTTCTTTTATTCTATCAATAAGTTGATTTTCTTTTTTTAATGACAAAGAGCTAGTTATAATTGGTTTACGACCTAAAGGTTTTTCAATTAATTTACTTTCTTTCATATCTCCATATGCTGCTAAAGTTAATGTTCTTGGAATGGGAGTCGCACTCATTACTAAAATATTTGGTTTATGATTTTTATGGTTAAATACCATTCTTTGATAAACACCAAATCTATGCTGTTCATCAATAACTGCTAAACCTAAATTNTTAAATTTTACAGTATCTTGTATTAAAGCATGTGTCCCAATTATAATATCTGCTTTTCCCTTTGCAATTTCATCTAATTTTTCTTTCCTTTCCTTACCCTTATCCTTTCCTGTAAGAACAAGCACATTTATTTTTGAATCTTTTAATAAATTTAGAATATTTTCATAATGCTGAAATGCAAGAATTGTAGTAGGCACCATTAAAGCAGATTGAAAATTACTTTCAAATACTTTTATCATTGATATTAAAGCAACAATAGTTTTTCCAGACCCAACATCTCCTTGCAACAATCTGATCATTTGATTAGAACTTCCTAGGTCCTGAAGTATTTCTTTGATTACATTATTTTGTGAATTTGTAAGTTGAAAATCTAAATTACTATAAAATTTATTTAATGTTTTATTTTCACTAGTAATTTTTAAACCTTTTTTCTTTTGATTAAAATTTCTCATAATGCCTATAGCTAATTGATGAGATAATAATTCATCAAATGCTAGTCTTCTTCTGAGCAAATTTTTATTTTTTATATTATTATCACTTGGATTATGAAGATTTTTAACTACTTCATTCCATCGTTTAAATTTATATTTATTTAATATTGAATTTTCTATCCATTCATTAAAATTTGGTAAATTATTTAATATTTGATCGGTTAATTTATTCATTATTTTTTGATTGAGGCCACTAGTTAAACTGTAAACTGCCTCTTTACTTTTGATTATTTTATTATTGTTTAAAGCACTTACATGAGTAGGGTGCGTTATTTGAAATGTGTTTCTAAAATATTCTAATTTTCCAGATATTAATCTATTTTCATTTGTTGGAAGCATTTGTCTCAACATAGGATGTCTTGCATTAAAATACACTAAATCAATATTTGTATCTCCACAGATACATTTAATTTTGTAGGGTTGCCTTTTAAACCTTGAAGGTTCATGTTTAATTATTTTTAAATTTAATGTTACTAAAGAATTAATCTCAGCATCATGAATATTTTCATAGAATTTTCTTTCAAGAATATTATTTGGTATATTCCAAACAAAATGAATATTCTTATATATACCTAATTTATTAATAATTTGTTCTAACTTTGGACCAACTCCTTTGAGAGAAGATATTGAAGATAATATGTAGTTTAATTTTTCTGGCCGCATAGATTTTTATAAAATTATAAACTATATTCTATATTCAATTTTTATGTCATTCAATTCACTTAAAAAAACAATAAAATATAGGGTTTCTTACTCTGGAACAAAAGAGACAGATATTTTATACAAAAGATATTTTATAAATCAGTTAGATAAATTTACTGAAAAAGATCTTGAGGATATTAAATCGATATTTAATCAATTCTCCGATAATGAGATTTATGATTTTCTCACTTCTAAGGTAGCTATCCCATTAGAATTTAAGGAAATATTTAATAAAATACTTAATGAAGAATAAAAATACAATCGGTCCATCAATTCACAATGTTGAGCCCTTTTTCATTTCTCAGTTCTATCAAAATTCTAATAAATCAATTTTATATATTGGAAAAGATGAGAGAGAAATATCATCTATGGAACAAAAAATTAAATGGTTATTACCTGATGTTGAAATTTTATTATTTAAATCTTGGGATCAAATTCCATACGATAATGTCTCTCCTTCAAAAGAAGTTCAAATAGAAAGATTAAAAACACTTAAAATTTTATCAAATTCTAAAGCAAAAAGAATAATACTCACTACAATTAATTCAATAACTCAAAAAATAATCCCTAAATCAATTATTAATTCACAACTTTTTAAAATTTCAAAAAATCAAAAATTTAAATTTGAGGATCTTATTAATAACCTTGTCCTCTTAGGCTTCCAAAGAACTTCTTTAGTGCGTGATAAATCAGAATTTTCTGTAAGAGGATCAATTCTGGATATTTTTCCAAATGATAGATCTAAGCCAATAAGAATAGATTTTTTTGATGAAGAAATAGAGACGATTTTTGAATTTGATCCAATTACTCAAAAAAGATTAAAAGAAATAAATAGTGATTTAGAGTTTAATATTATTAATGAATTAATTCTTAATGAAAATAATCTTAACTTATTTAGAAAAAATTTTAGGGAAATATTTCCAGAGTATAGAAATAGTCAAGTTTATAATCTTTTTTCTGAAAATATTATTCCATCTGGTGGTGAACAGTTTTTGCCTTTATTCTATGATAATCTCGAAACATTGTTTGATTATGTTAAAGACTATAAAATACTATTAAATGACGAATTTAAAAATATATTTGAAAATAGATTAGAAAATATAAATGATTTTTATTTAGCCAGAAAAAATAATAAAGAAAATTTTTTTTTATCACCTGAATTTTTTTACTTAAATAAAGAAATTTTCCAAAAATATTTAGATAACAATGAGCATTTTTACTTTAATACATTTGATAAAAATAATCATATNAATATTGATGTAAATATTATTCATAATTTATCATCNATTAAAAAAGAAATNGATTTTAGTTTTATAAATCAATTTTTTANAACTAATTCTAAAGANAATNTNATNTATATATGTTGNCGTAGTAAAGGAAGTTTAGAAAGAGTATCTAAAATATTANANAATAATTTAAGNTTAAATTTAAATAATGTAACAAACTTTAATCATTCANTTTCAGATAATATNCTTTTAACTATTCTNGATATTGAAGAGTCATTTAAANTNAATAAATATATTTTTATTAATGAAAAATCCTTNTTTGGTTATTTTTTTAATACGCAAATATCTAAATCACGTAAACAAACTATNTTTTTTGAAGAATTAAATAAATTATCTATTGATTCTATTCTGGTTCATTCTGAGTACGGTCTTTGTAAGTTTAATAATATTAGAAAAATTGAATTAAATGACTCAATTCATGAGTGTTTAGAATTAGAATTTTTTGAAAATCAAAAACTTTTTTTACCAGTTGAAAATTTAAGTTATGTATCAAAATACAGTGATGATACTGATGGAAATATTATTTTAGATAAACTTGGTGCTTCTCATTGGCAAAAAAGAAAAGCAGATGCAAAAAAGAAAATTAGAGATGCTGCAAAAAAACTTATTTCAATAGCTTCTAAGAGACTTCAATCTCAATCTTATGAAATCAATACAAATATTCCTGAATACGATAAATTTGTTAGCACTTTCCCATATGTTGAAACCGATGATCAATTAAATGCAATTCAAGATGTAATTAATGATTTTTCTAAGATGATACCATCTGATAGATTAATTGTAGGCGATGTTGCATTTGGAAAAACAGAAGTAATTTTAAGAGCTATTTTTCTAGCTGCAAAATCAAATTTACAATCTGTAGTTTTAGTGCCAACTACAATTTTATCTAGGCAGCATTTTATTAATTTTAAAAAAAGGTTATCTATTTTTGGAATTAATATTGCAGAAATTTCTAGATTAGTATCATTAAAAGATAAAAAAGAAATTTTTGAAAAATGTAATACTGGTAAAATAGATGTTTTAGTTGGAACTCATGCTTTATTAAACGATAAATTAAAATTTAACAGGCTCGGTCTAATAGTTTACGATGAAGAGCAAAAACTAGGAACAATTCAAAAAGAAAAATTTAAAGAAATTGCACCAAAAGCTCATTGTATCTCACTTAGTGCAACACCTATTCCAAGAACTTTAAGTATGTCTCTNTCAGGNATAAGAGATCTAAGTCTNATTCTTACAGCTCCATTTGAAAGGATGGCAGTTAGAACTTATGTTTCACCTTTTGACTCTTTAACTATCACAGAAGCTATAAAGAGAGAGATATATGGGAGAAAGAATGGNGTTTACTTTGTAGTGCCAAGAAAAAAAGACTTACCTTTTATAGAACAATTTTTAAATGATAATTTACCAGAAATAAAATATGTAATCACTCACGGTCAGCTTAGTCCTAAATTATTAGAAAGTAGAATTTCAAAATTTTATAATCAAGAAGTTCCTTTAATGCTTAGTACAAATATTATTGAAAATGGTTTAGATTTACCTCACGTAAATACAATTATAGTTTACCGATCCAATATTTTTTCTTTAGCTGCACTATATCAATTGAAAGGAAGGGTGGGGAGATCTTCTAAACGTGGATACGCATACATTACATATAAGGAAAATGAGTTAAAAGATAATGGGAGAAAAAGATTATCGATAATAAACTCTTCTGATCATCTTGGGGCAGGTTTTAACATTGCATCTCAAGATTTAGACCTTCGAGGTGGTGGTTCTATTATTGGTGAAGAACAGAGTGGTTTTATCAAAGAAATTGGAACTGAGCTTTATCATCAAATGCTTGAAGAAGAGATAAATTTACAAAAAAGTAAAATTAATTCAGATTTTATAAAAAAAGATAGTTTTCAACCAATTATTAAAATCCCTGTTGAAATTTATATACCTGAAGATTTTATTAACGATGTTGATCTAAGGCTTTCTATTTATAAAAGAATCTCAAATATAAATAATAAAAAAGAAATTGAAGAGATTAAAATAGAATTAATAGATAGGTTTGGTAAATTGCCTAAACAATTAATTAATTTACTAAAATTAGTAGAAATAAAAATTATTTGTTTAAAAAATAATATTGAAAAGTTTGAATTTAGTAGAAAGGGTATATTAATTAGTTTTTTTCAAAATAAACCAAAAAATCCAGAAAAATTATTAGAACTTTCATTATCAAAAAATAGTTCTTTAATATTAAGACCTGATCAAAAAATTTTTTATGATTTTGGTGGTAATTTAATTGATGACAGATTTGAATTATCTAAAAATGTGATTAATTTGATTAAATAATGGTTAAATTTATTATCATATTTAATTTTTTAATTTTTTTATTATTTNGTAAAAATGNTTTGTCTTTAGACAACAAATATAAGCTTGAAATTTTAAAATCAAACTTAAGTTCTCCTTGGAGTTTCACATTTATAAATAATAATCAGATTTTAATAAGTGAAAAAACAGGAAAAATTAAGCTATTTGATATTCAAAATAATAAGATNANTGCAATAGATCACAACTTAAATTTTATTAGAGATAAAAATTCGCAAGGAGGNCTTTTAGATGTTTACTTTTATAATGATCAGATTTTTATATCCTACTCCGAAAAGATTGGTGATAAATTATTTAGCCCTTCAACCACATCTATTGCAAAAGCTGATTTAGATTTAAATTTCTTAGATTTTGAAAACATTTTTAGNGCTAATCCACCTATAAGATCTCCTTATCACTTTGGTTCTAGAATAGCTATTCATGATGATTATTTATATGCATCTGTGGGCGAAAGAGGGAAAGGAATGATAGCTCAGGATGCAAAACAACATCCTGGAAGTATCATTCGAATTAAATTAGACGGAACTTCACCTAAAGATAACCCTCATTACATTTCACAAGAAACGTGGTTACCAGAAATATATCAAATCGGTGTAAGAAATCCTCAAGGAATGTCTATCTCACCTTTTGATAATAAAATTTATATTAGTAATCACGGAGCAAAAGGCGGTGATTGGTTTGGTGAAGTAAAAAAAGGTGAAAATTATGGTTGGAAAATTTTAGGTTGGGGTGGAACTAATTATGATAATTCCAACATTGGCCCCAAATGGTTACCGGGTTATACTAAAGCAATTCATTACTGGGTGCCTTCAATTGCTGTTAGTGCAATTACAATATATGATGGAGAAGAATTTCCAGAATTTAAAGGATTAGCACTTATAACATCTTTAAAAGATCAATCTTTACGCTCATTAGATTTTTCAAATTTAGATAATGTAAAAGAAGATATTATTTTTAAAAAAGAAATAGGAAGAATAAGAGATATTAAAATTCATCCAGATAATGGTAAAATATTTTTTTTAGCTCAAGATAAATTATGGTTATTTGAAAAAAAATAATTTTTTGTGTCTATTGAGAAAAATTCTTTTTGATTTATAATATTAATATGTTTGAATTTTTAGCCTTTTTAGTTGGAGTCATGATTATGGGGCCAATTGTCTATATTTATTTTTTAGTTCAAGATTTAAAAAAAAGATTAGATAAACTTGAAGATAAAAATTAATTTTTTTAAAATATTAATATCTTTAATTAATAATGGCGGAGAGAGTGAGATTCGAACTCACGAACGAGTTGCCCCGTTGCCGGTTTTCAAGACCGGTGCTTTCAACCGCTCAGCCATCTCTCCGTTTAAGTGCTTACTATAGTTTCAACATAAAAATGTCAAAATATTAAGTATATATCATTTCCTAATTAANGATAGTTTTGGTATTTTTATATAATGATTTTTAGATTTGTAATATTATTTTTATTTATATCATTTAATCTCTACTCAGCAGATTGTGAAAAACCAAAAATGCCAACTGATGAAGAATGGAATAGTTGGCTTTCAAATATAAAAAAAGAAGCCTTAGAAATAGGCATAAGTCAAAATACTATCTCAAAACAATTAAATAATGTTAAGCCACAAAGTAAAATTATTATGCGTGATCGATGCCAACCAGCATCAACAATGACTCTAGATGAGTATTTATTTTATACAATTACAAAAGATAAAATATTTGCGGGAAAAAATTTTTTAAAAAAACACNAAGATTTATTAAAAGANATTGGAGAACATTTTAAAATACAACCTAGGTTTATAGTAGCTGTATTAGGTATGGAAAGTTATTATGGAAGAAATCAAGGAAAAATTAATTCCATAATTGCAATAACAACTCTTGCATTTGATAGAAGAAGAAGTGATTTTTATAAAAAACAATTATTTGCAGCTCTTGAAATTTTAGANAAAAATCTTGTTCCTAGTGGAGAATTAAAAGGAAGTTGGGGTGGNGCAGTTGGTATGACTCAAATGATACCGACAACTTTTTTAGAAACAGCATACGACTGGGATGGTGATGGAATAGATATATGGAATAGTTATGCAGATGCTTTTGCTAGTACTGCAAATTATTTAACTTCATTAGATAAAAATCCATGGTCTAATGATAGCACCTGGGGAAGAGAAGTGCTTCCTCCAAAAAATATTTCCTCATCNTTCTTTGATTCTATAAAGCAAGTTAACCCCAAAGGCTGTGGCGCAGTTAAACGNAGATCAATCCCAAAAACATTATCTGAATGGTCAATGTTAGGATTTACAAAAATCAATGGAGATCCCTTACCAATAAGGGATGATTTAGAGGCTAGATTAATAATGCCAGATGGGATAGATGGAAGAATGTTCATAGTTTATCCAAATTACAAAAATATTCTTTATTATAATTGTTCATCATATTACGCTGTATCAGTAGGTCTTCTAAGTGATAAAATATCTAATTAATTTAATTTTAATTTTATTTTTATTTTCTTGTAATGAANTANATCTTAATAATGTTTCNGATGTTGTNGAAAATAGCACAAACAAAATAGAAGAAATAATTGATAATACAAAAGAAGATAAAAAAGAAAAAAATCTATCAAACAATAAACAAACAAAAGATAATATTTTTTATTATGTTGGTGAACCCTATTTCATTGAAGGAGTTAGTTATACTCCAGANGAAAATTATAATTATTCAGAAATTGGACTTTCTTCTTTTTATGGTAAGGAATTACACAATNTTAAAACTGTAAATAATGATTACAATAAAGTTACAGAATTACTTGGTAGGCATAAAACTCTACCTATTCCAAGTATGGTCAAGGTCACTAACTTGGATAATGGCTTATCTATAAATGTAAAAATTATAGATAGACATGATGATAATGCAGTTATTATTCAAGTATCAAGAAAAGTAGCTCAACTTCTTGGTTTTTATAAATCTAAATTAGCTACTGTTAAAGTTGAAATACTTTCTGATGCTAGTAAGCAATGGAAGAGTGTTGCAAATTCATTGAATGAAGAAAATTTTGATGAAACTATCTCTTCTGCACCAACAGATATTGTATCTATTGAAGAAATTGATGAAATTACAGAAACTAAAGATGAAACCAATACAATTATAGAGGAGCCCATTGAGTTAAAATCAGAAGAAATAACTGATTTTAAATTATATTTAAGAGTAATAGGATTTGAAAATTATGAGAGTATTCGATCAGTATTAGATAATTATGACAATAATTTAAAATATACTTCAGAAAAAAATAATTCCAAATATGACGTAATTATTGGTCCTTTAGAAAATACAGAAGCAA
>FUFK010069680.1_pt1 | contig 15103 bp, 16 predicted proteins | sample 1021851 | NCBI WGS metagenome assembly FUFK01 (sample SAMEA51879418, study PRJEB19060) | metagenome | reverse complement strand
TGAATTGCCTGACGCGGTGAGGACAATCGGCTTCTAAGCTGACTGGTTCGTTCATGCTTGGTGTCTGTGTANTCNANCANCATTCTCCTTAAAGAACGGTATCTAAGGTCCAGGGCTTCTTGAAGTTCTGCCTTNTCTGGAACTGNCAGTTCCATGGCTGCGGAAGGAGTCGGTGCCCGCAAATCAGATACAAAATCAGCAATGGTGAAATCCGTTTCATGCCCCACTGCCGAGATCACAGGGATGTTTGAAAGGTGAATGCATCGTGCAAGATTTTCGTCGTTGAAGGCCCACAGATCCTCAAGNGAGCCTCCTCCTCTACCCACAATGATGACATCAATCTTATGCTGATGTTGAAGGTGATTTAATGCCTGAACACCCTCGATCAGTTCAGTTGGGGCCTGTTCTCCCTGGACCATCGCCGGAAAAAGTAAAACCGGGATGCCTGGAAAACGCCGGTTGAGAACACTNAACAGGTCATGAATTGCCGCTCCCCTTGGGGAAGTAACCAACCCGATGCAACGTGGAAGCTTGGGAATGCTTCTTTTGTGCTCCTGTTCAAAGAGTCCTTCCGAATGAAGGCGTTTTTTGAGTTGTTCAAAGGCGAGTTGAAGGGCGCCAATTCCCTTGGGTTCCATGGAAGAAACATTGAGTTGATATTCCCCTCGGGGGCTGTAAACGGTGAGGTGTCCCCGGAGTGTGACTTCCAGTCCGTCTTCAGGACGGAATCGGACGGAGGAGGTAGAAGGACGAAACATCACCCCGCGGATCTGNGATTCTTCATCTTTAAGGGTGAAGTACCAGTGTCCGGAGGGGGCACGGTGGAAATTGGATAACTCCCCTTCCACGGTCAGTCCCCGGAATTTATTTTCCAGTGAGAGTCGGATTTTCCGGGTCAACTGGCTGACGGTTAGAACACTTTGCTTTTCTGTTTCTTCCGAGTCCTGAGGCGTTTCAACGAGGTGGTCTTGTTGTTTTTCTATAAGTTTGGAATTTACATGATCAGATGGATCGTCGATTTCAAATGGGATTCTTCGACGGGACATTTTTTCAGTTCAATTGCGAGACAAGTGCTTGTCTCATGACTTCAACCGGGGCTTCCATCCCTGTCCAAAAAGTAAAAGATTCACAGCCTTGATATAGTAACATCCCGAGACCATTGTGGTTTGGAATGCCAAGTTGTTCGGCTTGTTTCAGCAAAGGTGTCTTCGGTGGATTATAGATGATGTCGGCAACATGCCCGATTCGGTTGGCATGGTTGAGGTCGAAGGGGGATTCCTGCTCTTGCATGCCGGCACTGGTCGTGTTGACCAGCAGNTCGCAATCCANGTCGTTTAAGCCTTCGCTATGAATATGTTCAATCATACAATTTGGGAAAACCGGTTTTATTNCTTCAACNAAGGAATGGGCACGGGATGGAGTCCGGTTCCAAACTCGTATCGATTTGGCTTTTGCATCGGCCAGTCCAGCGAGCAAAGCCCTTGCCGATCCACCTGCTCCAAGCACAACGATTTCAAGACCTTCAGGTTCAACATCATTTTCCTTAAGGGACCTTAAAAAACCTGCAAAGTCGGTGCTGGTACCACGCAGGCTACCATTTTGGTTGACGATGGTGTTGACGGCACCGATGGTTTCCGCCAGGGGGTCAAGGTTGTCAAGGTATGGAATGACATTGGATTTATGAGGTACGGTTACGTTCAACCCTCCCAAATTTAATCCACAAACACCTCTCAGTGCCTCTTCCAATCGTTCCGGGGTCACGTCAAAAGCTCCGTAGATTGAATCCAAACCCAGTTCTTGGAATGCCGCATTGTGCATGGCAGGCGAGAAGGAATGCGATACCGGATGGCCGATCAGTCCATAAACACGGGTCGTTGCTGTAACCGAANTTGGCATGAGATCTAAAATGAATGTGAATCAAATGGGCGCTATTCTAATTCATTGAAGCGTGCGTCGATCAATTGAACGATTGCTTCAACCGCATGTTCCTCATCATCACCTCTAGCCTCAACGGTGAGATCTTCCCCTTGGGCAGCGCCAAGCATCAGAACCTCCATAATGGTTTTAGCGTTGGCCTGCTGATTTGATTTGATGAGACTGATGTCCGAATTGTATTCATTAGCCATTCGGACAAGTTGGGCGGCTGCACGTGCATGGAGACCCAAGCGATTGACGATTCGGGTCTCACGTCGGGTCATACTTAAATCCCGGCTTTTTTCCTGAGTTCCCCGGCATAGTCGGTTTTTTCCCAGGTAAAATCATCCAATTCCCTGCCAAAATGCCCGTAGGCAGCCGTTTGACGGTATATGGGGCGAAGCAGGTTGAGTCTCTGGATGATACTTGCTGGTTTGAGGTCAAAGGTTTCCTGGATCAACATGGAGATCTTTTCCTCATCGATAATGGCGGTCCCAAAAGTATCGACGGAAACGGAAACCGGATCCGCAACACCAATGGCATAAGCGACCTGGACTTCACAGCGGCTGGACAGACCGGCAGCAACGACGTTTTTGGCAACGTGTCTTGCAGCATAGGCGGCGGAACGATCCACCTTCGAGGGATCTTTTCCGGAAAATGCTCCACCTCCATGACGTCCCATTCCTCCATAGGTGTCAACGATGATTTTGCGTCCTGTCAATCCACAATCTCCCTGGGGTCCTCCAATTTCAAAGATTCCAGTCGGGTTGATGTGGAAATCAGTCGTATCAGTGAGAAATTCTGCAGGGATCACTGGACGAATGACATTTTCGATGATGTTCTTTTTCAATTGACCCTGGTCTTGTCCCTCTTTGTGTTGGGTGCTGATCACAACGGCAGTGACTTCGACCGGTTTGCCGTTGACGTATTTGACCGTGACCTGAGATTTTCCGTCGGGTCTGAGTTCAGGCATGGTTCCATTTTTACGGACCTGTGAAAGTTTTTCCGTCANGCGGTGTGACATATTGATGGGAAGNGGCATCAGTTCCGGGGTTTCATCGCAGGCNTAGCCAAACATCAACCCCTGGTCTCCTGCTCCCTGTTCTTTGCTTTTTTCTGGATCGTTATCCACACCCTGTTTGATATTTGGGGATTGTTTGTCCAGGCTGACCATGACGGCACAGGTATCACAATCGAACCCCATCTTTGAATCGGTGTATCCGATTTCACGGATGGTATCTCTGACAATCCTTTGAAAATCAACCTGGGCTTTGGTGGTTACTTCTCCAGCCAGAAAGGCCATTCCGGTGGTGACCAAAGTTTCACAGGCCACCCTGCTTTTTGGATCGTCCNTGAGCATGGCGTCGAGTACAGAATCCGAGATCTGGTCTGCAATTTTGTCTGGATGTCCTTCTGTAACGCTTTCAGAAGTGAACAGCATTTCTGCCATATCGGTTTTCCTATGTTTAAAGTTTCTTGATGTGATGAGTCCCCAAATTCTGAGCTTTAAAAGCCGATTTAGGTATAAATTCCTTTGAAAATATATTCTGAGGTAAATTAAACAAGACTAGCGAAATTGCTGCTTTTTAGAAAAAAAGTCTAGTCAATTCGACGTATGCGTATGGATTGATTTGAACCAAGTATGTAAGGAGAAAGAGGGGTTAAACCCGGGTCTTGGGAATGGCGGCTTGAAATCGTTTGATCCAGATTTCGATTTGATCCACCGCATGTTTCCTTTGAACCTCTGTGAGAATCGAATCGACCTGAAGAATCCGTTGCATGTTTCTTTCGATTCGAGCTTTTCTTCTTCGTTCCGCTTCAAGATCTCCAGGGATAGACCAGTTGCGATACCAGTGGGTTAACCATGATCGGATTTCATTTTGGGTTGGATTGGATTTGAGGAAGTTCAGAAATGCTTGCTGCCTTAATTTTCTCCGCTGGTCCCAATCCTGACTGGGATCTGTTCTTTTTTCATTCCAACCCTGGTGCATGTCTTTCAGTTGAGAAACCTGTTGCTCATTAAAATCTCCAAACCATTCCTCCATGGATTCCATGAATTCCTCAAATCTTTCCTCAATTCTTTCTTCACGTGATTCACTTCTTGATTCCTCTCTTTCCCGGTTNGAATCTGCCAGTTTCTCTTCCAGAAAAATCAATTGTCGGGGTTCAAGATTGTAGAGAAAATCGGTTGTATCATCCATCAACCGATCTGTGATCTTGAAAAACAAATCATTGATACGTTCATTCCCTTCTTTGATTTCCTGAAGGGTTAAGCCATCCCCGCCTCTTCTTTGAACCTCCCTGAGAAAAGTAATGTAATGCTCTAGTTCTACTTCACGATGCCAGTTGAAATGCTGTTCCAATCGAACTTCGACCCATTCCTCCTGTTCATCAGTCAGGTCAAAATAGGAATCTAACTCCCATTTGGTATAGGTGGGGGCAAAGTCGTAAAACATGTCGACAGAACTGCAACTATTGAGGAATACAACGAAGGGAAAGATAATGATTAATTGATACACGTCTCGGATCTGCATTTAAAAGGCTTAAGAAATTTTTGAGTGATTCAACCAAGTCAGATTGGCAACATCCATGTTACGGGTCTACCAGTTAAATGTATCAGTTTGTAGACGGAGGAGAGGGGGATATGAATTTAGTTGTTTTGTTGATGTGATTTCTTTTTGGAAGAAGAACTGGTCTCAAAGAGTTTCCTGCAAATCCTCAATAATGTCGGATTTGCTCAAGATGCCTTGCTGCACCGAGAATGCCATTGATGGTCAAGGGTTCCATGTGCATCACTTCGTTGATGTAGGGGGCGACGGTTCGGTTCCAGTATTGTTTCGGAGTCGGATTGATCCATACCATGTATGGGAAATGGTGGTGGAGTTCTTTCAGATTGTTCAAAGACGGNACGGGAGATTCTTCNCGAAATTCGATGGAACCGTATGGAGAGAGTAATTCATGGGGCCCCATGTAGGCATCTCCGACAAAGAAGACCCGGTACTCGGGAGAATTCTCTTTAACGCTTCTTAACAGGACGGGTTTTCTCCTTGCTTCATCTTCATAAACCTGGTCATAAACAGCATTGTGAAAATAGAAGGTTTTTAGGTCTTGGGGAAATCTCCGTTTCATTTTCGAGAATAGTCTCTGAACCTTCCGGGCATGAACCCACATGGAATTCCCTCCATTGTCGAGAATCAGCATGATCTTGGTCCGGTCCTGCTGTTCCCNGAGAAAAAAAGGGACGACAATACCAGCGTTTTTTCCNCTTTCTTCGACCGTCATGGGGACATCCAGTTTTCGATCGGGATGGATGTCTTTGAGGTGCCTCAGGGCCTGCAGNGCAGCATCCATGTTNTCGTCGGTGATGGGCGCATCCAGGTCGACCGGGTAGTATTCCGGATCCCCGAGAACCTTCCTGGCTGTTCCCGCATGGGAAGGTCCTCCGACCCTTATGCCGTGAAGCCCGGAGCCCGAGTGACCATAGGGTGAATGACCATGACTGCCAACCCAGTGTCCACCTCCACTATGTGCAGTTTTTTGCTGTTCCATCACCCTTTTCATGCGCTCCTTGAGTTCCTCCAAAGGGATCCCGGAATAATCCACCATCTTATCACTGACATTCGGCGGGGCTCCNGGTGGTGGNTCGATTCCACGATCAACCAGATCAGGATTGTCCTTGGCAAGGTGTTCTCTTGCGTCTATTTCTTCCTGGATGTTCTTACTCAAATCCGACTTCAGGGTTTCATTGAGAAACTCATCGATCAGTTTTTGATAATCCAGTTCACCNCGTATTTTACCTGTTTCAAGCTTTTGACTAAGCCAATGTTCAAATGCCGCAGAATCCCTGACCGCAGCATCGACAGAGCGGTGATTGGTGGTGTCAATTCCAAGAAAATGGTCCCAGAATGCCAGGGTGTAAGGAGCATGGTCACGGCGTGATTTGCAGACGAGATACTGTGCCGTGTCAAAGAGAGAGCCCAGAGAATTGACCAGTCCCATTTCCATGACCCGGTAGAGGTCCATCACGACACGAACGTCTGCATGAAGACCGTAACGNTTTAAGACATGAGGGAATCCCGTCAGCATTGAAGTTTGGGCTGATTAAATGGTTGCCGGAGCGTATAGTCCGTAACGTTTGAGGATACTGTTTAAACGTTCCTGNAGCAGAAGATGGTGNCCGTCGGCACGGACCAATGCGTGACATGCTTTCTGCGCGGCCTCAAGCAACTGCCGCATCCGGCCCAATTCGATTTCCAGGAGGATACGGTGGGTTTGGGCAAAAAGTGTCATTTGTACAAATTCGGAGAGAACCGGGATGTCCTGGGATTGAGGATTTCGAACGGATGCTCTNTTCAGGGCTTTTTTGTAGGATTCCAGAATCTGCTTGAATCCCGGTTTTAAACCGGCCTTGCTGGATGCATCNCCACTTCTCATTTTCAGGATCAACAGTTTGAGTGCTTCCATACGGATTCTNCCTTCCATCATGAATGCCTGCGGCATTTTGTCTTCAATAGCCTGCATCCGATGAGAAATTTTCAGACTGATGGCATGGAGTGGATAAATTTCTTTCATCACATCCAGGATCGCAACGATTTTCCTGGAAAGCATGGCATGCTTGTCGGGAATGACCCGTCCGGAATGGATGTCTCCCAGGAATTTCAATGCTTCCGCAACTTCCGGACTATATTCATTTAATTCCGAAAGATCGACTGGAATGGTGATTCTGGAACGCATCAGTTTGATCAAATCCTTGCTGTGATCCAACAGGTAATGAGCATATTTGATTTCACTGATCAGTTGGCTGTCTTCACTTTCCTCTCCATCCTGAACACTTTTCAGAAGATCCTGCATGGAGATGCGATTGACATTCAACCCTCCCAACTGTTTGGAGCGGACGGTCAGCATCTTTTTTTTACTGAACTGGACGACTTTTTTTAAATAAAGCCTGTAGACCTGTCCGCAAAGCTGAAGGTGTAGCGGAGTGATGTGCCCGATGTAAATTGGAAGGCAGGCCTGAAGCAGAAGATTTCGGTAATCCTTCATGTTCAGGGCCGCTTTTGAATTCAATACCATACGAACCAATTGCACCCTTTTCGGCAGGGATGCAGGATTGGACTTCAAATCGCTGGAAATTTGGGAAGCATCACGGGTCCCCAGTTTTTTGGAGAGAACACTGCCGTCAACCTGATCCTGGAATTGCGGATCCTCTTCCTCCTCCTGAAAGATGAGGTCTTTTAAGCGATCCATCACCGANAGTTGATGCTGTTTCCGGATCTCTTCAGTGATCATGATCAATTCCTGTTGAATCAGACCAAAATGAAGATGATCTACCGAAGCTTTATTTTTTTTTCGGGGAGGTTTCGAATTATTCTGAATAGGAATGCTCGATTCAGTCATGATCCTGAAAATGCCTTACACCGCAGTGAATCAGAGAACAGGCTAGGTTGAAGACCAGTCAATGCTTGTGAAGTTCACCTATNNCNGATTACTGGTAATTCTGAATACGAAGGTTAACTTTATAGGATGCGTAATCGTTCAAAGGCTCAGGCAAAGGTTTCAATTCGAGTTCTTCCACCCCGATCATTGCGGTTTCATCAAAATCTTTTGAACCGCTGCTTTGAATGACTTCCTGTGATAACAGAATTCCTTCTTCGTCAATTTCCAACTGTATCACCACATGCATCCCGATGCGGAAAACCTGCAGTGAATAGGTGATGTCAAGCAATTGTGATGCAAGGAATGCATTGTACTCATCCCGTGCGATTTCGTAAGGATCTTTGGGCTCAGGCAATGCGACTTCGACCGGATCCGGTTGCATTTTCTTTTCGGATTGATCTTCTTTCTTGATGTCTTCTTCTAATTTTTCAGGGTCTTGCGGTCTTTCGGCCGTTTCCGATTCATCTGGTTTTACTGGTTTCTCAGGTAAGGAAGATGACTTTGTTTCGGTGGTTTGAGCAGGTTTTAGGGGCTGTTCCTTCAGTTCTTTGGAGGTTTCAAGTTTTGGTTCCTGCTCCAAAGTTTCCGCCTCCTGATCCACCATTTTTCGAGGTTCAGGAACGGGCTTTGGAAAGACCTGAATCATCGCCAGACTGACTTCATCCAACGCCTGTTTCTTTTCAGGCAGGTTNCAATTCCGGCAGGATNCGGTTTTCAGTTGCCGGATAACTTCTGGAAAACGCAGGTCAGTATGTTTCAGGCTGAAGTGTGTTTCAGTTCCGCTTTGGTGAATGCTTAATTGGAAGAAAAGCCTGGTTTGATAACGCGCCTCAAGTTCATCAAGAAAGTCAAGAATGGTGTTCACGCATTTGCTGCTTCGGCAGTTTTCGATATCGATGCTTTTGAATCCTTTCTCCCTTATGGAATCTACAATGATATGAGAAACGAGCATGAAGCGTTGAAGCAGATGTTCCCGAAGCCTGTCAAAGAGGATTTGCTGAGTGGTCTCATCCACAGAGCCAGTCGTGATCAAAGGTCCCATGATCGCCATCGGTCGGCTTTCTGAAGAAAAAACCGGTTTTGCATCGTAGAAAAAAAGAAACGAAATCATGATGAGAATCAGGTTCAAAGGAAGGAAAATCCTTGTATTTTTTTGCCAGTAAGGCATGATTTCAAAAATCTTTTTTAAATGGTTTTTAAATTTCAACAAATTAACCCTCAGAATAAGGGTAACCCATGACTGATACTTCCTGGTATCTCATTGCACTCATTTTCGGGCTGGTTTTTGTCATTCCATTTGCCCTGGCATACGCAGCATATCTGATTAAAGGCTCGGATTCCTGATCCGTCACGAAGCTCAGACGGTTTCTTCTTTCGGATTTTCTTGTTGTTCTGAAGAGGAAAGTGGTTCAAAGCGTTGTTTTTTATACAACAGTATTCCCAGCGAAAGTGAAATCATCGCATTGGCTAGGGCCAGCCAATATGGATTAGCCAGTTTGTAGATACTGGCAAGAGGCAGTAGTGCAAAAACATAAAAAGCCATATTCCAGGCCACAACACAGAAAATGATCAACATTTTGCGGCGTTCCACGTCGCGCTGAAGTTCTTCTTCCGACCATGTTTCGGTCTTGTTTTCTGTGTCGTTATTCTTGTTCTGATCGTCCATCTTTCTTTCCAATCTGATGAAATATACTTTACGGTTGAAGTCCTTTTGAATCAAGAACGAAACGTGTAACAAGTGTTTCTCAAAATAATGAAATTTTCCCAATGCGTATTTTCTTGTTTTAAAAAAGGATGATGTCTGAATTGAAACTGGATAGCAGGATACGCCTCCATGACGGGAATGAAATGCCACTCTTCGGTTTGGGGGTTTGGGCCGCAGAACCCGGCCGGGAAACCTATGATGCCGTTGTCCATGCACTGAAGACAGGATATCGCCACATCGACACTGCCCAAATGTATGGAAATGAAAAAGATGTTGGAGATGCGCTTAAGGATTCGGGGGTTCCAAGAGAAGAGGTGTTTCTGACCTCCAAAGTCTGGGAATCTGATCACGGTTATGAAGCAACACTAAAAGCTTTTGATGCCTGTCTGAGGAAAATGAGTTTGGATTATATAGATCTTTACCTCATACATTGGCCCGCATCAGGTTCACGGATTGAAACCTGGAAAGCACTTGAACAGATCAAGAAAAATGGACTTTGTAAATCCATTGGAGTCAGTAATTACGCGCCGCATCATTTGGAAGAAATCATGAAACTTTCTGGAGAAAAACCGGTGGTGAATCAGATTGAACTGAACCCCTTTCTCCAACAGCAAAAAATTGCCGAATTTTGCAACAAAGAAGGAATACATCTCACTGGATACTGTCCCCTTGCGAGAGGNAGACGCTTCGATGATCCGGAGCTTTCCAGAATTTCCCGGGAAACNGGAAAAAGCCCTGCACAGGTCATGATTCGATGGGCCCTTGAAAGAGGGCAGACCGTTATCCCTAAATCATCCAGGCCCNTGAGGATTGAAAAAAACGCAGAAGTGTTTGATTTTTCATTGAACGAGGGACAAATGCGGACTTTAAACGGTTTGGANCAGGGCCTACGATTTTGCCCCAATCCTTTGGATATGGCATGATCCATGTTTTCACTGATGAACTGGAATCATGTTTGAAATGTTAAGTTCGTAAAAAATCTATGAGTAAAGTCAACCTCAAATCCCTTCAGAAGATGGAAACCAGCCGGTTGAAGAATCTGCTCAAAGAGTCCCATGAAATGCTGGAATTGGGAAAAAATTCCAGTAACCCCGGAGACANGAGTTATTTGGAAGAATGGATTCAGGTGGCTGAGATGGAACTTAAGAAACGAGAATAAGATTTATTTTTCTACAATTTTGCTGAATTCAATTCTGGTATTCCCCCTTCGGTATTCCTCCCATTTTTTCGAACTNAAAAATTNATAATTTCTGTTTTACACTAGAGATTCATCATCATTCATTGATGTGACACCTCTGAATAATGATGAATNTCATGTTTTCTGTGGTTTTGAATAAGTTACATGATGATGATTGGAAAAAGCTGAAATGAGACTCTGGTCATCGTGGATTTCGGGACGCAACCGTTTCTGGAAATCAATCCTGGTCAACACGACTTTGGTGGTCCTGGTCATTTGGGGGGTGGGGCAGTGGCATGCGAGGAATCTTCTGCCTGAAAGTGATGCTGAGGNTGTCCCGGATTTCGAATTACAGAGCCTTGTTGGATCATCTCATCGTCTCCACGCTTCTGATGGGGCNGTNTTCCTCTATTTCTTNGCCCCCTGGTGCACGGTCTGCAGATTCAGTATCTCAAATCTGAATGACCTTCCTTCATCATCTACGAAAAATGATGCTAGGGTTTATGCGGTNGCATTGGATTGGAATAATGTTGGAGAAGTAGAAGGATTTGCCAAAAANCAANAACTGGAAGTGCCNGTGCTTCTAGGAAACCGTGGCACCGCAAAGGATTTCCGGATTCAGGCCTTTCCCACNTACTATGTCCTTGATGGGTCAAAAAAGGTGGTTCGCAGGAATGTCGGTTACAGCACCAGTCTCGGTATGCGCTGGAATTTCGCCTGGGTCAGGGCAGGAGGTTTTGGCTTCCAATTTTTATCATTTCTGTTTGAATAAATTCGGTTTTTAGGGACCTCTGAAAACCGAACCGAGGTACTTCCTGTTTAAATCATCATTCATATGAATAAAGAGACAACATCCGTTCTGGATGCATTCCTAGAACTACGTGAACGGTTGAAACAAGACATTTTGGGTCAACATATGCTGGTTGAGCGTCTGCTCCTGGCTTTGCTTGCTGACGGGCATCTCCTTGTTGAAGGAGCGCCAGGTTTGGCAAAAACCCGTGCCGTGAAGATGCTGGGAGAAACGATTGAAGGGGATTTTCATCGAATCCAGTTTACTCCGGATCTGCTNCCATCGGATGTGACCGGGACGGAAATTTATCGCCCCCAGGAAGCTTCCTTTGTTTTCCAAAAAGGACCCGTTTTCCACAACCTTGTGCTTGCTGATGAAATCAACCGAGCTCCTGCCAAGGTCCAATCCGCTTTGTTGGAGGCGATGGGTGAACGACAGGTGACGGTGGGACGGGAGACCTATCCACTGCCGGAACTGTTTCTGGTGATGGCNACTCAGAATCCGATTGAACAGGAAGGAACCTATCCGCTCCCGGAAGCACAATTGGANCGGTTTTTGATGCAGGTCAACATCGATTATCCTGCAGTTGAGGATGAGCTGAAAATNGTCCAGTTGGTTCGTGAAGAAAACAAAAAGATGTTGCTTCAGCAAGGTCAGGAAGAGTCTGTGGGACNTGAGCCATCAAAAATACGGGAACCTTTAATCAGTCAGCATCAGGTGATGCAGGCCCGAAGGGAGGTGCTTGACCAATACATGTCTCCTGAGGTGGAACGGTACATGGTGGAGTTGGTGCAGGCCACCCGAACCCCGGAACGCTATCACCAGGAATTGTCAGAATGGATCGAGTGGGGTGGAAGTCCAAGGGCCAGCCTGGCCTTGGACCGCTGTGCGAAGGCTCATGCCTGGCTGTTGGAAAGGGATTTTGTTTCCCCCGAAGATCTGCAGCAAATTGCACCGGACGTTTTGAGGCATCGGATCCTGCTGAGCTACACAGCGGAATCAAGAGGTATGGATGCGGATGAGGTAATCCGGCGTATTTTGGAACTGGTTCCGGTTCCCTGAATAACAATTCGGATTTTCACTCAATGCTGAACGGGATCAAGGAGTGGTTTGGCACTTCGGGCAAAACTTCCAGTAAGCCCGGGTCATCCGGAGACGGAATGGGAATCTTTGTGGAAGTTGAGGAACTTTCGAGTCTGTCTCTTTTGGCCCAGAGAAAAAGCAGAAATAAAAAGGTCCAGGCGCGAAGNCGCATCGGAGGGCAATACCAGTCTGCCCAAAAAGGACGCGGACTGGAATACGCCGAAACTCGAGCCTATGAACCGGGTGATGATGTGCGTCACATCGACTGGAGGGTCACGGCAAGGACCGAAAGGCCACACACCAAGCTCTTCCGGGAAGAACGTGAACGTCCCCTGATGATTTTGTTGGTTCTCAANCGNTCCATGTTTTTCGGAACCCGTCAGCGCTTAAAATCNGCTCAGGCCCTNCGGGCTGCAGCNTTGGCTGGATGGGAGGCGCTTTACCGGGGTGACCGTGTTGGCAGCATGTGTTTGGGAAATGGAGGTCACCTGGAATTCAAGCCGAAAGGATCCCGCAAGCACTTCTTGCAGCAGTTGTATCAGTGGTCAGCATTCCACAATCAGTTGTTGGAACCGCTTATGGGACAGAATTGGAGTTTCCACACGGCGGATGTGATGCACGAAGGCATGGAAAGGNTGGTCCAGGCTGTTTCTCCCGGAAGTTACATCAGGATTGTCAGTGACGGCAACGGACTGGAGGAAAAAGCCAGGATGCATTTGAACCGGCTTTGCCTGCATAATGAGGTTGCCTTCACCCTGATCCATGATCCCTTTGAATTCGAGTTGCCTGTTTCCGGGCGCTTCCGGGTCAGCGACGGTGAGCGCGAGGCATGGTTGGAAGGTGATACGCCAAAACAGCGAGAACATTTTCAAATAAAATCTTTAGAGTACCATCAGGGACTTGAGACTTATTTGCGCGATCAGCAGGTTGCATATGAGCGGATTTCAACAGCGGATGATCTTTCGGATTGGACTTCCAATCNTCGGGGACTTCGTTATCAGTGAATAGGATNAAAGCGTGAATCATGATCCGCTTGCGGCATTGCGGGATGTACACTTGCCTCCCGCAGTTTCATGGTGGCCTCCCGCTCCTGGTTGGTGGGTCATTTTTTTTATCATCCTTGCCCTCCTGGCTTTACTGTCTTGGTACATCCTCCAGACCCGGAAAAAAAGAAAGGTCTCCGGGCAGGCAAATACTGAACTGGAACAGATCGAATACCGATTTTTGAGCAGCGAGAATACCGAAGAAGCATTCAGGGAATTGTCTATTCTGACCAGAAGGGTGGTGTTGACCCTTTCCGACGATTCNCGGGTAGCTGGGCTCAGAGGGAAAAACTGGGTTTCCTTTCTCAACCACATCGCAGCATCTCATTTAAAAAACCTGGAAATGTTGATTGTTCATCCTTACCTCAAACAAATTGAAGCAGACCCATTGTTGTTGGTGGATGACTTGAGACAGTGGATGAAAAAGCTGCCAAACCGTCAGAAAATCCTGAATTTAAGAATCCGGGAATGGTTTGAGAATGCATCCAATGCAAGTGATTTCAAGTTTGAATCAACAATGTTGACTCATGATTGAAATGAATGCTTTTCAGTTCGAGTGGCCATGGGTTTTTTGGCTGTTGCCCTTGCCTTTANTGGTCAGGCTGCTTCCCCCGAGGGAAAGTCAAAGTTCGGCATTAAGGATTCCTTTCATGGAGCGATTGCCTGCTTCAGAAGGATTCGTCAGGGATGCACGAATGAAATGGAATCCATCCCTTTTGCTGGCGTTCATCATCTGGATCCTTTTGCTTGGGGCTGCATCGAGACCCCAATGGGTTGGTGAAGCGATTGAACTTCCAGTCAGTGGNAGGAGTGTGATGCTTGCCGTAGACTTGTCCGGGAGCATGGAAGAAACAGACCTGGAATTGGGAGGGCAACCGGTGACCCGGCTTCAGGTGGTAAAATCGGTCCTCAAGCCATTCATAGAAAGGCGGGAAGGAGATCGGCTGGGACTGATCCTTTTCGGTGACCAGGCATACCTGCAAACTCCACTGACCTTTGACCGTAAAACCCTGAGCCAGATGTTGGAAGAAGCAGAATTGGGATTGGCTGGTGAAAAAACAGCCATCGGAGATGCGATCGGACTTGCGGTTAAGCGAATGCTGGAACTCAGCGAAGAGGAGAAGGTGCTGGTGTTATTGACCGATGGAAGAAACACGGCGGGAAGCATCGCACCACGTAAAGCTGCAGACCTTGCCGCAAAAGCAGGANTNAAAATTCACTCAATCGGCGTCGGNGCCGATGAAATGTGGATCAGATCTTTGTTTGGAAACAGGAAGGTCAATCCTTCNGCAGAGTTGGATGAAAAGATGCTGATCGACCTCTCCCAAGCAACCGGGGGGCAATATTTCCGTGCACGTAGTACGGCGGAACTGGAAAAAGTCTACAGGCTGATAGACAAGCTCGAACCNGTGGAACAGGACCGGGAATCGTACCGTCCTTTAAACGCCCTTTTTCCCTGGCCCCTGGGGGCATCTTTGTTTCTGGTTTGTTTATGGGCACTCAGACTGATGATAAAGCGAAGTGGAGGAGTGATTCGGCCTGACAGCATTAGCCAGCCTACACCGGAAAAGATGGCGGCATGAAATGACAGGATTCGAGTCTTTCCAATTTCTCAGGCCAGGCTGGCTGTTGCTGATCATTCCTGGATGCTGGCTGGTCTTCAGGCTTCATCAACGTTGGAAAAAACGGACGGATTGGAGCGGGGTAGTGGAACCGCATCTGCTTGAATTACTTTTAGTCGAGGCGCGAGGGATTCGGAGGACTTGGATTCCCTGGATGCTGAGTCTGATGCTTATTCTGGTTCTTACCGCAATGGCAGGACCGGTGTTGGAAAAGCGTTCTGTTCCTGTTCTTAAAAAAAATCTGGCAAAGGTGTTGGTCCTGGATGTGTCTCACTCGATGCTGGCGGAAGATTTGCGTCCGAACCGAATTGAACGTGCTAAATTCAAATTACG
>FUFK010070110.1_pt1 | contig 15104 bp, 14 predicted proteins | sample 1021851 | NCBI WGS metagenome assembly FUFK01 (sample SAMEA51879418, study PRJEB19060) | metagenome | reverse complement strand
CCTGAAGTTTATAACGATTATAAAACGAAGGTTGTGTCATCAATGGAACTGAAGCCGTTGATAGATGCCGAGCAAGAATCGGAACTGTTGACGGAAAACTTTCCGTTAATGCAAATCCAATTGCAGTCAGGCACATAACAAGAATCTTCTATTTATTCTTATTCATTAGCATTGGAACATAGACACGGGGGCGACTGCACCCCGTGTCGCAAACNCTCNACCTTTCTCCATTCGTTCGCAATTAAATAAGGTCTTGTATAGGTAGTAGGAAAAAAAACCTGCATGGCGCACAGCTCAGCAGGATTTGGTGCTGTCAAGCCAAGAAAAAGTTATCCACAACTATTTATAATAATAACTTGTAATTAGTTAGGATATGGTCATAATAAAATCATGCCTAGTGATAATAACGATATCATCAATCGTCCTTTTGCTGATTTGCAAGAGCGCATGGCTGAAGTCGATAGACTTAAACGTTCTGATGATATCACAAATAGAAGAGAGGTAGATTATCGTGCTATCTGCAACTATCTTAATTCTGAAATTTTTCATCTTATTAGTTCTGTTGATGATCCTCAAGTAAAAGCTTGGGCTAGAAAAATCGTCACTCAATTACATAATATGGTGGGAAAAGATATCTTATAACCACGACTGGTGGCGCTTCTGCGCCACCACCTGTAGCCCATCTCCAAAAAACAAAAATCCAAAACATACTAGATCTAGGAGTCCCTTAAGCATATTTGCCACTAGATGTGGTGTGTGCGCCACCCCCCACCCCCCTAAACACGCATTATGTAACTTGCACAGGCAGTCGTAGGTTGTGTTTTACACAAATAGTTCTTATGATATAAATCTGATATGCGAATGGACTTTGATGTTTCGTCAATGGACGCTAAAGAAGCGAAAGAGGCATTACTAAAATTAGAACTACGAAAGACACAACTAGAACTTGCAAGTAAGGCAAGAGACTCCTTTTTAACGTTCGTTTCAACTGTGTGGCCTGGGTTTGTGGAAGGTGAACACCACCGCAGGATCGGTGAGAAGTTTGAAAAGGTACTATCAGGTGAAATTAAAAGATTAATTGTNAACATGCCNCCTCGACATACAAAGTCGGAGTTTGCTTCGTTTCTCTTTCCTGCATGGCTCATGGGCCACAAACCACAGACCAAGATNATTCAAACAACACACACAGCAGAGCTNTCNTANNGATTTGGTCGTAAAGTTCGAAACTTGATGGACACAGAAGAATATCGTAGTGTATTTACAGATGTTAAACTCAGTCAAGANAGCAAAGCGGCGGGGCGTTGGGAAACTAATCATGGNGGTGAGTATTTCGGTGCTGGTGTTGGCGGTGCTATTACTGGNCGTGGTGCTGATNTACTTATNATCGATGATCCTCATTCCGAACAAGACGCAATGTCAACAACAGCAATGGATAATGCATGGGAGTGGTATACATCTGGTCCAAGACAAAGATTGCAGCCTGGTGGATCGATCGTCTGCGTAATGACNCGCTGGTCAGANAAAGATCTGACNGGCAACTTAGTAAGAGCGATGGGCGAGGTCAAAGCNGANCAATGGGACGTAATAGAGTTTCCNGCAATCCTGCCTAATGAAAAACCTGTNTGGCCTGAGTATTGGAAGCTATCNGAACTAGANTCNGTCAANGCNTCACTNAGTGANCGTAAATGGCAAGCTCAGTGGCANCAGAATCCTACTGGTGAAGANGGNGCNATNATTANACGNGANTGGTGGCAAGAGTGGGATAGAAAAGAGATACCNATGCTNAACCACATCATACAGTCTTANGATACTGCGTTTACNAAAAAAGAATCGGGTGACTACAGTGCNATATCTACNTGGGGTGTNTTCTATCCTGATGANGTTACGCCTAATATAATTTTGTTAGATGTNGTNAAAGACCGATTAGANTTTCCTGAACTTAANAAGATAGCATTAGAGCAATACAAATANTGGGAACCGGAGTCCGTGATCATAGAAGCAAAAGCCTCNGGCCTCCCGCTCATACAAGAACTACGTCAGCTCGGTATTCCTGTTATCAACTTTACACCTAGCAAAGGCAATGATAAGTTGTCCAGAGTGCACGCTGTTGCGCCTGTGTTTGAGAGCGGAGCAGTATGGGCACCAAAAGAACGCTGGGCTGAAGAGATGATAGAAGAATGTGCTATGTTCCCACACGCAGAACATGACGATCTTGTAGACTCCATGAGTCAAGCACTATTAAGGTTTCGTAAGGGAAACTTTGTATCGTTGCATGATGACTACGAAGATGAGCCCACGGACCACGGACAAACGGAGTATTATTAATGGTTACTAAAAATAGATTTAGTCCTTACGATCAAGCAGTTTTAGATGATCCAGCATATGAAACAAAACCAGGACCAGTGTCAGGGTTTATATCTGATGTAATCTATGGTGCGCTGACTCCGGAACAAGAATTATTACAACAAATAGATCAAAGTAAACAATTACGATCAGAGGCTACTGCTAAAGCATTACAAGGAACAAAGTATGAGAGCTTTGCAGGACAGTCAGACTTACCGTCATATGTAATTCAAAGTCCAGGGATCAAGGAACGTTTAGATGAAGCAGGATATGTATTTGAACCTTTCCAAGAAGGATTTGGTCGAATAGGTCAGTTTATTTTTGGTGGACAGAGAAAAGCTTTTAAAAAATTATCTGAAGGTGAAAAACTAACACCTGATGATATTAATGAAATAGCTTTTGCTCCGCTAGATGCTCTTGATTTTATTTTTCCACCTTTAATTATTAAACGACTTGCAAGACTAGGTATTAAGTCTGTTGATGATGCAATTAAATCTACAATAAAAGATCCTGATGTTGATTTTGTAAAAGAAAGAATAGGTGGAGGATCAGGTATACCTTTAGGTATGCGTGGCACTAATGACCCTTTAGGCGTTGGTGACCGCATAGCTTTAGCACCTGATAGGAATGGTACAGGTGGTGGAGCAAGACTTACAAAAGAGGGTGTTCAAAGCAGAGAAGATAATACACAACAATTAATAGATATTTTAAAACAAGATTTAGATGAAAACAAAACTAAGTCTATTGGCCAAATAATTAAAGATAATAACTTACAGGGGTTATTAAAAACTGAACGTGGTAAAGGTTTTGAATTAAAGAAAGAAGTAAAGCAGAAAATAAAAACAGAAGTCCCTGAAATTTTTCAAAGTAAATTTGCAATACGTGCACAACCTGCTGCAGAATCAAAAAGAGCAGCAACAGATCCTAAACTAAAAGAATTTTTATTAGGTCAAATACAAGAGGGCAACACTTTTAATTCTATATACGCTTTAGGTAATAGATTAAGTGTTTTAAAAGTAGGTTCGAGAAAAGCATTATTAAATAGATTAGAAGACCCACAATTTAAAGATTTAATAAATCAACTTGTAGTCAAACCTGAAACAGGTGCAAGATCAACAGATGCATTTGGTAAGGTCTATACAAAAATACCAAAAGAAAGAATAGCAGAGTTTACAGGAGTTGATGAAATTAAAAATTTTGATGTTGATGGTTTTAACAGAATTAAGGAGCTAAGAATAGAACAAGGCATAGTCGGTGATTTTTCACCTTCAGATCTATTTAAGGATTTTTTAGAATTTAGATATAGAAATGTAAAAGACTCTGGAGAATTTCCAAAACTAACACCCGAACAATTTTTTAAAAGAAAATATGATTCTGAAGAAATAACAAAGATGAGAAGTGAGTTTAAAAACTTTATCAATCTTGAAGCTGAAAGATTAACAATGCAAAAAGAAACCAGAGAGTTTTTAGAGGAGCTAGGTAACATACCAGAGTACAGAAAGTATCTTTTAGATTCTAAGGGTCAGTTAGATCTTAAACTTGTTAAAGTTGATAAAGCTCACGACACACCCTTGTTCGTTACAAGAGTAGAGGGTAAGGGTAGACTAAAAAAGGTTGGAAGATTTCTTGATCAAGGAACAGAGCCTGAGTTTATAAATCCATCATTCCAAGCTTATAATAATTTACAGGTAAAATTAGATCCTACAATTAATAAATTAGCTGATCTTAGAGTAAACAAAACTTTACAAGAGAAAGCATCTAACATGCCTTTTTCTTTGACTACAAAAAATAGAAATAAGGCAGGAGAATACATTATTCCGAAAGATAGGTTAGACTTTGTTTCTGAAGACTTGGTTGGTTTATTAAATCAAAAAGGTGCAAACATAGACTTAAATAGTTTTAAAGGCAAAACACAATTAGAATTCTTAACTGCTATTGATAGAGCAATAGATAATATTTATAAAAATAGAGCTATTAGAACAATTGTTCCTGTGCGTGAGGGTAAAGGTGGCAAGAAAGTTTCAGAACTGTTTGGTGTTGCAGATATGAAGGCCATACCTAATGATGTTAGAGTTGCGCTATTTAAAAAAGCAATGAAGGATCAATTAGACTATGCTGTAGAAAACAACATACCTGTTAATGTTTTTAAAAATGAGGCGGGATATATTAAAGGTTTAAAACGTGGCGGCGTGCAGATGGCCATAGGTGGTCAAAACTTTACAGAGAACATGAACAAACAAGATTTCACACCTGACCCAGGTATAGAGGGCATGAGTGCCTTTGATCAAGCAGTGCAGTCAGGTAATCTACAAGCATTAAACATACCAAAAATATTTAAAGGTTTAGGTGAAGCGTTTGGTGTGTACTCTCCAAAAAAAGTTGGTAAGCCTTTAACAGGAGATATGTCTGCAGTTACACCTGTAGCAAAAAGCGATTTTCCTTTACAGTCATTTACTTTTGAAAAAATTACAAATTCAAAAACCAAAGCAGCTAGACCACAAGATTGGATTAATGAGTTACAAGGTGGAGCTGCAGCACCAAAAGCAGAACTATTAGACTCTGGACTATTTCAGTATTTAGCAGACTTTGAAAAATTTTTTCCAAATCAAAAAATATCAAAACAAAAATTGGTGGATTTTTTAGAAGACAATCCAATATCGAATCTAAAAATTAGAATTAAAGGTTCTGAAACAGGTGATCCCCAGTATGACAGTTATATGGGTAGACCTAGACATGAAAAGGTTGGATCAGCTAGAATGGATAAAGCGGGTGAGGATTACAGAGAAGTAGTAATAGAAGCGGGTAGATTACCTGGTCAAAAAGAAGGTGAAGAGTTTGTGAACAGCTCACACTTTTCAGAAAAAAATGTATTAGCCTTTGGTAGAGTAGGTACATACAAAAATTCAACAGGCGATAATGTTGCTGTTATACAAGAAATGCAAACAGATTATCTAACGCAAGTAAGAAAAGAACAAGAATTGCTAGATGCAGAAATAGAAAGATTGACAGCGGATAAAACAAAATTTGAACAAAGGTTAAGTCAAGCCACGAATGAATATGATAGGATGAATGCTACAGAAAGATTAAATGAGATAGATAGTAAACTACCAAAACTTTTAAAATTACAAGAAAGTAAATTAATAAAACCATATCCTAATATTGCAGCAGCTGATTTGATACCAGTCTATAATAAACAGTTACAAGACATACAAAAAAACATTAATGATTTGTCAATGCAGGGCGTAAGACGAGAGAACCCAGAGTTTCTTATGCAAATTAACAAACTAGAGCAAGATCAAAAACAAGTATTAGATGCTCTTCTAGATTTAAATAGAACGAGTGATTACGAAAAATTAAGTGAGGGTGTGCAAATACCCGACATTTCTGATCGTGATAATTTGTTAAGGTACGTTGCCGGTGAAGATACTTATGTGAGTATGAAGAATATTAAAACATTTCCACCAACACCTCTTAACAGTCAAGCAGATTATGTGGATGCAATAATAAAAGCTGTTATTAAAGATGCAGAGAATAGAGGCATTAATAAAATTGCTATTATGCCTGCAGATATTGGAGCTAATACAAGATGGAGTAAAGATAGTGAAGATGCAAAAAAGAAGTTTAGAAATTTGTACGACAAAGTTGGTGTTCAACAACTTAAAAATATAGCAAAAAAATATGGAGGCACTGTTCAAGAAGAATTTATTCTTGACACTACTAAAGGTGAATTAGGATTAAGATTTTTAAACAAAGGTGTAGATGGTGAATTTCAAGTATTAAAAGAAACAGATATTGATCCAAGTGTGACAATCAGAAGAGAAGATTTAGGACCTTCTAAACCACCAGAAGGGTTAAATGCTTTTTTAAATGAAGAAATATTAAGGGTTGCTAAAGATTATGGACCAAATGAAGTCGTGTTTAGAAAAGAGGTAGCACCAGGACAGACCATGGAATACTTCGTAAATGTAAAACAAGGTGATGTAGTAGATCAAAAGTTTGACCTTGTGCCTTTGGGTGATGCAGATAGAGCAGAAGATGCAACTATCATTATTGAAGAGTATAATCCGCAAAGAGTTAAAATGAATGTATTAGTCTTGCCTGAAAGTAACAAAGATAAGCCAATGTACTTGTTTAAGAAAAAGAAAGGTGGCATTATGCCAGATGATAGGTTAGTTTCAATTACAGATATTTATGGTGATTATTAATGGCAGAAAAATTTGATAGCACTGCAGACGTGCCTTACTTAGCACGTGATGCAAAGACAGTCGGCCCAGGTGGTGGCGAAGATTTATTGGCAGAAGATGTGGGAACCACTGTTGACTTAGTTCAAACAGATGAAACACCAGACGTTGAAATAATGGATGACGGCAGTGCCACTGTTGGTGAAGAAGAGCAAACACAAGAGGCTGGCTTTTTAACAAACTTAGCAGAAGTCTTAGAAGAGGGTTACCTTCAATCCTTATCTAATGAACTATTAGAAAAATTTGAAAATGACAAAAGCTCTAGAGAAGAGTGGGAGCAAGGTTACACTAAAGGTTTAGATCTTTTAGGTTTTAAATATGAAGAACGCACTAGACCTTTTAGAGGTGCATCTAGTGTTAATCATCCTATGTTAGCTCAAGCTGTTACCCAGTTTCAAGCCATGGCTTATGTTGAATTATTGCCAAGCGATGGGCCTGTAAGAACTCAAGTTGTTGGTGCTAATAATGAAAAATTACAACAAGCAGCAGAGCGTGTAAAAGATTACATGAACTATGAGATTACTCATGTCATGGAAGACTACAATCCAGAGATGGATCAATTGTTATTTCAACTACCTCTTTCAGGTAGCTCATTCAAAAAAATATATTTTGATGAAGTTTTAGGAAGAGCTACATCTAAGTTTATACCTGCAGAGGATGTCATCGTGCCTTATGGTGCATCAGATCTAGACAGTTGTGATCGCATTACACAAATTGTAAAGCTATCACAAAACGATTTAAGAAAAAAACAAATATCAGGATTTTATAGAGACATAGATCTTACAGCTTACGAAGGCTATGAGGCATCAGATATACAAGAAAAAAAGAATGAGATCGATGGTGAGAGACCAAACGATTACAGCTCTGATGACATGACTGAACTTCTTGAAATGCACATTGATTTAGATCTAGAAGGTTATGAAGATATTAACCCTAAAGATAATCAACCTTCAGGTATAAAATTACCTTANATCGTAACNATAGATCGTGGNTCTAATAAAGTTTTATCTGTTTATAGAAACTATAATCAAGANGATGCACTGAGAAAAAAGAATGAATATTTCGTNCATTANAAATTTTTACCTGGTCTAGGATTTTATGGNTTTGGTTTAATTCACATGATCGGTGGCTTGACTAGAACAGCTACCACTGCTCTCAGACAATTATTAGATGCAGGGACCTTGTCTAATTTACCAGCGGGTTTTAAATCTAGAGGACTAAGAATACGTGATGACGATCAACCTTTACAACCCGGTGAGTTTAGAGATGTGGATGCACCTAATGGTGTTATAAGAGAGGCACTTATGCCCTTACCATATAAAGGGCCTGACCAAACATTATTTGCATTATTAGGTTTTTGTGTAGATGCAGGTAAACAATTTGCTGCGGTAGCAGACATGCAGTTGTCGGAAATAGGTAGTTCGCAAACACCTGTTGGCACAACTATGGCGTTAATGGAGCGTGGCACAAAAGTTATGTCCGCTGTTCACAAAAGACTACACTACGCACAGAAAAAAGAATTTAATTTATTAGCAAAAATATTTCAGCAAGTATTACCGCCTGTATATCCTTACAATATAGCTGGTGGGCCAAGAGAAATTAAAGTTTTAGATTTCGGGGACGCCATAGATATTTTACCTGTATCAGATCCTAACATATTCTCAATGTCACAAAGAGTGACATTAGCTCAGAATCAATTACAACTTGCACAGTCTAATCCACAGATACATAATTTATATGAAGCTTATAGAAGAATGTACACTGCATTAGGTGTTAAAGACATTGAACAGATTTTACCTATTCCACAAGGGCCACAACCTAGAGATCCTGCACAAGAACATAGCGTGGTTTTGATGGGTCAACCACTTCAAGCATTTATGGAACAAAGTCATGACTTACATATTAAAGCTCATAGAACTTTTATGTCATCATCATTAGTCAGAACAAATCCGATGGCTGTAGTAAATTTAGTTTCACACATTAATCAACACGTTTCTATGTTAGCCATGCAGGTTGTAGATAGAGCTATGGTTGCTGAAGCAGAAAAACTTCGTCAAGAGTTTGGTGATCAAGTGCCTCCTGAAGCGATACAATCTCTACAAGCTAGTAGACAAATGCTTATCGATGAACAAATACTAAAAATTACCGAAACAATGGTCGCTGAAGAGGCAGAAGCGATGCAAGAACAAAATATGGACCCACTTGTTTTACTAAAACAGCAGGAGTTAGCACTAAGACAACAAGATTTAGAGCTAAAAGCACAACAACAAGGTGAACAACAGGGTCTGAGAGAGAATCAATTTGAGTACAAACAAGATTTAGATGCTATGAAACTACAAAAAGACTACGATTTAGCAGATTTAAGGGCTAGAGTAGCTTTGGAGAGGACAAATGCCACTAAACAAGAAGGGTAAAAAGATAAAAAAAGCCATGGCAAAGACATATGGCAAGAAAGAAGGTGCAAAAGTGTTTTATGCAAGCATAAACAAGGGTAAAATTAAGGGAGTAAAGAAAAAATGATGAATTTTCTAGTAGGCCCCATCGCAAACATGGTGGGAGATGCCGTAAAAGGCTTTGTTGAGACAAAAAAAGCAAAAGCAGACTTAAAACTAACTGAGATAAAGGCACAAAAGACACTGAAAGAGCAGCAGATAGCCGGAAAAATTTCGTGGGAGGCTACTGCAGTTGATCAAATGAAAGGGAGCTGGAAAGACGAGCTAATTTTAATATGCCTGTTGGTTCCAGCGGTGGCAGTTTTCATACCCGGATGGACACCACATATAAAAGCGGGTTTTGAAGCCTTACACTCACTCCCTGATTACTACAAGCACCTCTTATACATCGCCTGTAGTGCGAGCTTTGGCATTAAGGGAGCAAAAGGTGCGATGGGATTAATAACAAAAAAGAAATGATAGGAGTATGTATGAAATGCGATTGTCCGTGTCATTGTAATCAATCTTGCAATGAATGTGGGTGCGTAGGATGCACATGTCAAAATGAAGAGACTGACAAAGACAGTACCTCCTAAAAAAGGACCACAATCACAAGGGTTGAAAATCCCACCTAAAAATATACAAATAGTTAAGACAAAGAAAAAAGGAACTTAACTATGAAACACAGTTATTTTAAAATTCCTGGGTGGTTTAATTACTCAGAAACTTACGACATGATTGTTGATCAAATACCTGAGAATGGAAAGATTGTAGAAATAGGATCATTCATGGGTAGATCGACACATTATTTAGCTACATCTTTGATGAATGCAAACAAAGAACAAGTGAAAATTTATGCAATAGATACTTTTGAGGGTTCATCTGAACACATTAGTTTAAAAATGCCTAGAGACTTTTCATCCATATTTAAAGAAAATTTAAAGTTTTTTATTGGTAGAGAAATGGTAATACCTGTGCAAGGTAGATCTGATGATCCTGAAATATTAAATAAGTTTAAAGATGAAGATATTGATTACATAATGGTAGATGGTGCACATGAACATGAGCCTGTGCTATACGATATTGAAAATTGGTGGCCAAAACTTAAACCGGATGGTGTAATGTTTGGAGATGATTTTAATTTAGCTTCAGTACAAGAGGCAGTAAAGACTATGATGCCTAAGTTACAAACGCCTGGCTATAGTGTTAATGGTGCCGCTGAACAAACATGGTTTACAGGTAAAGATAAATCTTACACAAAGTTTGAGAAACGTGTGCCAGGGACTAACTGTCTTACATGAGCACTAGGGTTATTTACGAATTTCAAAAACAATTAAAATTCTACAGAGCTCAGCTTCATGATCATTTGACACAAGGGGTTGAAAATTACGAAGAATATAAGTATATTCAGGGTAAGTTACATATGATAGACATATGCCAACAGGAACTTTCTCGCCTGCTGGACGAACAGGAGAAAATAGATGACTAAGACTTTATACGTGCCTGACCACATAATGGAAAAATATAATAATCCTAATGAGGGTGTAAAGGCAGATAGAACAGAATTACAAAAATTACCAAAACCAGTCGGTTGGCGAATATTGGTATTACCTTTTAAAGCAAAACAACAAACCAAAGGTGGAGTTTTACTAACTGATAAAACAATTGAAGATTCTCAATTGACTGCATCAGTTGCATTAGTATTAGACACAGGTGATGATGCATATAAAGATAAAGAAAAGTTTCCTAATGGGCCTTGGTGTAAACAAGGTGATTGGGTCGTGTTTGGCAGATACGCAGGATCAAGACTAAAGATTGAAGGGGGAGAGGTCAGGTTGCTTAATGATGATGAGATACTCGGAACTGTTGAAACACCTGAGGATGTATTAACAATTATATAACATGGGAGGTTAACCATGCAAACAGAACTTAAAACTGTAAAAGATGAAAAGCTCGTAGATCTTGATGTTTCAGGCGAGGGAGCAGAAATCGAACTAGAAGATAAGTCTCACGGCGCAGTAAAACCCGATAAGTATGAAGAAGTAAAAACTGACGAGAAAGATCCATTACAACCAAAGGTTGAGGTACAAGATGAACAGTCAGAAGAGATGGATCAATATTCTGATAAAGTAAAAAAAAGAATTGATAAATTAACATATAAAGTTAGAGAGGCAGAAAGAGAAAGAGAAGCTGCCTTACAATTTGCACAAAATGTGCAAAAAGAATTGACAGAAGCTAAAAATAAAGCTTTTGACATTGATAAAGGTTACATGTCTGAAAGTGAGGTCAGGAACAAAATGGCCTCTGATTTAGCAAGACAAACTCTTGTTGCTGCAAGAGAAGCGGGTGACCTAAACAAAGAAGAAGAGGCAAGAGCCGCTCTAACTAAATTAGATTTAGAATCCGAAAGAATAAGAGTTACAAAGCAGAAGAAGGAGCAAGAGTATGAAAACTTCCAAAAGGAAATGGAAAACCAACAGCAAACCTATCAACAACCCGTTGCTCAAAGACCACAGCCTTCACAGAAAGCTGTTGAATGGGCTGAAAAAAATACTTGGTTTAAGTCGGATCCTGAGATGACAGATTACGCACAAAGAATACATCGTGGTCTAGTAGCAGAAGGATTTGACACAGAATCGGATAACTATTACAATGAACTTACTCAAAGAGTAAAATTAAAGTTTCCTGAGTCTTTTAATGACTCGGATCAGACAACTAGAAGCGCTAAAATCGCCCAACCAGTCGCTTCTGCAAATAGGTCTGCAACCACTGGGCGCAAATCTGTTAGGTTAAGTCCTAGTCAGGTAAAAATAGCAAACAAACTTGGAGTTCCTCTAAGTGAGTATGCTAAGTACGTATAGGAGGTACACATGACAGATATAAAAACACCAAGAAGTGCACAAACAAGGGCCAAAGAGGAAAGAAGAAAACCTTGGAAGCCACCGTCTCAGTTAGACGCACCACCATGTCCTGATGGATATAAGCAAAGATGGTTACGACACAGGGTCAATGGCATGGATGATACTAAAAACATCAACGCCAGACTCAGAGAAGGTTGGGAGCTAGTAAGAGCAGATGCTCATACATCCAGCCAATACTCTGCATATAACGGTAGCATCAAAGCTTATGAGGGTGTCATCAGTGTTGGTGACTTGCTATTGGCAAGAATGCCAGTGGAAACTGTTGATGAGCGTAATTCTCATTACAAGCAGAAGATTGATCAACAAACTGAAGCTTGGGAATCAGATCCACTAAGAGAACAACATCCTAGCATGCCTATGAATCAAGATAGGCAAAGTCGTGTATCTTTCGGTGGTGGCAATAAGAAACCATCTTAAGATACTTAACAACAAAGGAGATGAACTATGGCAAATCAACAAGGAAACTTTGGATTTCGTCCCGTTCAAATGCTTGGTGCAGCTTATAATGGTCAAGGCCAACAAGAGCTGACAATTGCAAGTAACGAGACNAATTCAATATTTCAAGGTGATCCAGTTGTANTAAATGCAAATGGATCNATTTCTCGTGGATCTTCTGCTGGTGCTGAACTTATTGGTATTTTTAACGGTTGCTTTTATACAGACCCAACAACGTCTAAACCAACTTTTTCAAATCACTATCCGGGCGGCATCGTAGCAAGTGATATCGTTGCTAACGTAATCACAGATCCAGATGTGGTGTTTGAGGTCAAAGTAGATGACGCAAACGCTGGANTAGCACAGGTTGGTTCAACANNTAACATCGCNNCATANACTGCAGGAGATACTACTTCAGGTATTTCTAACGTGGTAATAAGCGGTGCTACTTTTTCAACCAGCAATGCATCAAACTTCGCTGTTGTCGCATTATCAACTGATGTTGACAATAGTGACTATACTGCTGCTAACGCTAACATTCTTGTTAGAATTAATAAGCATCAGTTTAGAGATACTACAGGCATATAGGAGGTTAAATTATGGCTATTTCTAGAAGTCAACTCGTTAAAGAGTTAGAGCCAGGTTTGAACGCTCTGTTCGGCTTGGAGTATGGGCGATATGACGCTCAACATGCAGAAATCTTTGAGACAGAAACTTCAGATCGTGCATTCGAAGAAGAAGTAATGTTATCAGGATTTGGTAANGCAAGAACGAAGAGTGANGGTGGATCAATTATCTATGATAATGCNACAGAAACTTTCACAGCACGTTACACACATGAAACAATTGCACTTGGTTTTGCAATCACTGANGAAGCTGTTGAAGATAATCTTTATGACAGAATCTCAGCAAGATANACAAGAGCACTTGCACGTTCCATGGCAAACACAAAACAGGTGAAAGCTGCAAACGTTTTAAANAACGGTTTTGATAACAACTTCCCTGGTGGTGACGGTGTNGCNCTTCTTTCTGACGCNCACCCACTTGTTNCAGGTACATTGAGAAATGAACTTGCAGTNNCNGCNGANCTTAATGANGCATCATTAGAGCAATCNNTAATTGANATTGCTGCNTTTNNNGANGAGAGAGGTTTANTAATCTCTACTCANGGNAGAAAACTTATTGTTCCTTCTGAGTTACAATTCGTTGCTGACAGATTAACNGAGTCTGCNTTCAGACCNGGCACTGCNGACAATGATNTNAACGCAACAAGAAACATGGGTATGATTCCTGAGGGTTACACAGTAAACAACTACTTANNGGANCCTGATGCGTTCTTNATTAANACCGACATTCCTAACGGATTTAAACTTTTCCAAAGAAGTCCAATTAGAACTTCAATGGAAGGTGATTTCGATACAGGTAATGTAAGATACAAAGCTAGAGAGAGATACTCATTTGGTTTCTCAGATCCTAGATGTGTATTCGGTTCACCAGGTGCATAATAAATATTCATCATAATAACAATGAGGGCGGTTGTCTTTGACTCCGCCCTTTTTTTATGCAATATTTAAGATCTAGCATAACGATCATGCACCACTGAGCTAGCAGACGGTATAGAGACTGCATGATTATGGTCTATACAACCAAGGAGGTTTAATATGGCTGGAACACACTTTAAAGGCCCTATTCTTTTTTCATCAGCTCGTCCGGCGCTTGAAAATTTGAATGTAGGACAATGGCCTGATCAAGTATACTACATGGATGATTTCTATGCAGGTGCACTTGACGAAACACACAAATGGACAATCGTTAAAGATAGTGGCGCAACTGTTGCGGTATTAGCTGACACAGTTAACGGTGAAGTAGAATTAAGATCTGCTGCTGGTGTTGATAATGACGGTGGATCTATTCAAGGTAAACATGAATTTTTAGCATTACCAACAACTGCTGGTAATTCACTTTATTTTGAAACAAGACTTAAAACTGTTGGCGCAACTTCAACTGATATTTTTGTAGGTTTAGGTGAAGTATTCATTACAAACCCAGAAAATATTTTTAATACTAACAATCAAATAGCATTCGTTTTGACAGAGGGCACAGGTGGTGTAATTACTGGCAGAACAAAAAGTGGTGGAACCACTACTTCTGTTACTTTATCACCAACAGCAGATGTTACTTTGGCTGATGATACCTTTATCACATTAGGTTTTGTTGCAACAAAAGGTAATAATAGTGATACTGTAAGATTCTACGTAAATAGAAAACATGTAGGAACTTCTCAAACTAATATCCCAACTGCAAACATGAAACCTCAAGCTGCAAGTATTTCAGGTATTCTTGGTGGAGACGCTATGAATACAAAGCTTGATTACATAATGGCTGCTAAAGATAGAGACGTTAGTTACGAATAGGAGTAAATTATGATAGGTACAAGTTCGTCAAAAGTTACCGCTACAGGTGATGTTACTACGAGACCAGCAAGACTTATTGCTATTCATGCTATCTGTGGTGGATCTGCAGGTAGTATAGTATTAAAAGACTCTAGCACTGGAAGTACCGTATTTGATATTGATACTCCAGGTAGTGCTACTGCAGTAATCGAAACGTATATTGGTGATGAAGGTATGAGATTTTCTAACAATATTCATGCAACACTCACTAATGTAACTTCTCTGACCTGCTTTTTTGCATAATGAGAAGTTACATTAGTGAGTGTTGCATGAATATTG
>FUFK010066986.1_pt1 | contig 15104 bp, 14 predicted proteins | sample 1021851 | NCBI WGS metagenome assembly FUFK01 (sample SAMEA51879418, study PRJEB19060) | metagenome | reverse complement strand
AGTCCTGACAAAATTAAAATTGATGGTATTATAACAGATGAAGAAATTGAAGTATCTAAAATTTTTAATCTTGATAATGAAATTTCACCTGGCTATAATATTCCTTCTACCTACAAAACATTAGGATACATGTTATATACTGACAAATTTCTTTATGTTGGTTATAGGGCATTTAGAGATCAGGTTAAAACCTCTATACTCCCAAGAGATGATTTCAAAATGTTTACATCAGGTCAGGATATGGTAAGTATTCAAATTGATGCCTTTGGAGATGCAAGAAATTGGGTAGGACTTGTTGCAAATGCTCTTGGAAGTCAACTAGATGCTTCTAGAATTGAACCAAGAGGAGTAGCGCAAGGGCCTGACGCTCAAGGTTGGTCGGCAGAATCTAATTATGATTATGAGACAGCCGGAAGAGTAACTGATTTTGGATATGAAGTTGAATTTAAAATACCTTTCTCGTCAATATCCTTTCCAAATTCAAAAAATCAAAAATGGAAAATTAGACTTACTACACGATATATTGAAAATAACAGACAAGGAGTTTTTGTAGAATCAAATACATCCAGACTTGATAGAGATAATGCTTGCAAGTTATGTCAGCTTGACGATGAGATTATTATGAATGATATTGAAATCGAAAAATCGTTTAATTTGCTTCCATATTTATCATCTAATGTATCTGGCTCAAGAGATAATTATAATGAAAAACTAAATTATACGAATCCAGAATTAAATTACGGTTTAGGTTTAAACATTGATATTACTAAAAATGTTTCATTTGAAGCAACTTTAAATCCAGATTTTTCTCAAGTAGAGGCTGATGTTACTCAAATTGATGTTAATTCTCCAACTGCACTAGATTATCCTGAACAAAGACCTTTTTTTAATAGAGGTATTAGGTCGTTGGATTTTTCTCTCGATGTATTTTATTCAAGATCAATAAATAATCCAGTCTTTGCTTCCAAGGTAATTGCTCAACCCAGCAAATCAAAGATATTGATTCTAACTGCTATTGACGACGACACACCAATTCTTGTTCCAACCAAATATAAATCATTTTCTGGCGTTGGTTCAAAAAGTTTTAATAACATTATTAGATATCAAAATGTAATAAGTCAAAATGCAGAAATTGGACTTACCTCACTGTATAAAAAATTTAATGAAGGAGGTTTTAATAATGTTATTGGTACTGATGGTCTTTTCACTTTTTCTAAGTTTTGGAAATTTGAGTATGAATTATTCTATAATTCAAGTAAAGAATCAATCGCTGATTGGATTGATACAGATGAAAAATTCTCAAATTATACTGTAAATCTAGATGGTGAGTCATTTAATGGTTCAGCGCTATATACAACTCTTAGAAGAGATACCGAAAACTGGTCAACCAGGATCAGGTATTTTGACATTTCTCCTGAATTTAGATCAGACCTCGGTTTTATAGTTGAAAATAATTTAAAAAGAATTTCTTTTTTCCAAGGTTACACAAATTATTTAAATAAAGACATAATAAAAAGACTTTCACTTTCATCTAGATATGAGCTTGAATATGATTATTCAAATAATTATACCGACAGTAAAATTGAAGGATATTTTACAATTGCTTCAGTTCTAGATTCTACACTTTTCTATAATTATGAGTTTAACTTTTTAAATTCATATTTAGATAAAGAATTTAGAAACTATGATAATCACAGGTTTACATTAAACTTTAAACCGTATAAATTTGTTGACGTTATCTCTGGTTTTTCATTTGGAAAAGATATTGCTTTCAGAGAAGAAATACCTGATTTAGGTCAAAGACTAAATTACAACTTGACACTAGACTTTACATTGACAGATAATTTCTCAATAAAACCATCAATTAACTATTCAAAATTAAGAAAGCTTCAATCAGATGAATATTTTTTTAATGGATATATTAGTAGGTTAGATATAAGGTATCAATTCACTTCTTTTTTAGGTGTAAGGTTTATATCAGAGTATAACAATTTTTCTGAGGAATTATTTTTCCAACCATTAATTTCTTGGAGACCTAACGCAGATACAATATTTTATTTGGGTGGGAACCAAAATATGGTCAATGAATTTTTGGATTATAATTCCCCTCATTACATGACAAATAGTACTCAATTGTTTTTAAAATTTCAGTATTTAATTAAACCTTAATTTGGAATAAACTTTTTTTATCTTTTTGTATCTAAATATTTATATGAAAAAACTACTAGCATTATTTTTAATTTTAAATAGCTCATATTCCTTTTCTCAGGATATCATTTTAGAGCTTAATAAAATCTCAGAAGAAAAATTTATTCTTGATGGAGTTGTATCTGACGAAGAAATAGACGAGGCTAAAATTCTAGAGGTTATTTATGAGGAAACACCAAGTTTTAACACAATGCCCTCAAAAGAAACAGTTGGACACTTCACATACTCTGATAAATTTCTTTATGTTGGAATAAAAGCTAAAAGAAGTAAAGTTATAGCCCCTTTAACAACAAGAGACAATAGAGCAATCTGGAGGGGAGATTTTACTGGAATTCAATTTGATACTTATGGAGATGCAAGAAACAATATAATAATTAATTCAAATGCATCTGGAAGTCAAAGTGATGCAATTAGGCTACCCGGAACAGATTGGGGAGGTGGGCCCAGCGTAAACTCAAATGTAAATTATGATTTCAAATCTGCTGGAAGAATTACAGAGGATGGATATGAGATCGAATTTATAATTCCTTTTTCCGAGATTCCATTTCCAAACGGTAAAAAACAAGCTTGGAAAATTAAAATATTTAGTGGTTATATTGATGATGAAAATGATGGTGTTGAGGTTAGAGCAGCTTCAAGTAAATCAAATAGAGATGCTAGCTGTCAATTATGTCTTCTTGACCATACAATCGTAATGGACGATGTATTGATTGAGAAAAAACTTAATTTTCTGCCATATGTAAGTTCAAATATTTCAGGAACTAGAAATAAATATTCTGATAAGGTTGACTATCAAAAACCTGAATTTAATTATGGTATTGGCTTTAATCTAGAATTAAATAAAAATCTTTCGGTTGAAGGTACCTTAAATCCTGATTTCTCTCAGGTTGAATCAGACGCAACTAGAATTGATATAAATTCACCTACTGCAATTAACTACCCCGAAAAAAGACCTTTTTTTAATCGAGGAATCGATGCAATGGATTATCAGATTGATGTATTTTACTCTAGGTCAATCAATGATCCATCGTTTGCATCAAAGATAATTAACCAAGGAAGAAAGTCTAGACTATATGTTTTAAGCGCCTTTGATGAACAGACACCTTATCTAGTGCCAACTCAATATGAATCTTTTTCTGGTGTAGTAGGTAAAAGTTTTAGTAACGTTATTAGGTATCAAAATTTTATTAATTCTAAAGCACAAATTGGTCTACTAGCTTCAAACAGATATTATGAAGGAGATGCATACGGTAATTTGTATGGTTTTGATGCACTATTCAATTTTTCAGATGTCTGGAAGTTTGAATTTGAGGTATTTATTAATAACAATAAAGAACCAAATGCTGATTGGATTGACTCTGATAAAAAATTTGGTGATTATTCAGTTAGACTTGATGGAGAAAAACTAAGTGGTAATGCAGTATTTGCAACTCTTAGAAGAGACACTGAAACATGGAGGTCATATATAGAGTATAGTCAGTTATCTGACGGATTTAGATCAGACCTTGGATTTATTACCACAAATGATCAAAAAAAATATACCCTTTGGCATAGTTATAATCAATATCCAAACAAAGACTTAATAAAGAGATATCGAGTTAGTTTAAGACAAGATTTTGAGTATAATTATTCACATAATATTTCAAGATCAAACTTTCAGGGGTATCTTGGCTTTTTAACTGTTCTTAATACCGATGTTTTATATAATTATGAATATAACTTTGTAAAGTCACATCTAGACTATCAATTTAGAGACTTTATAAATCATTGGCTTAGAGTTGAAACACAACCAACAGATTTCTTAAATTTAAATATATTTTATAAATGGGGTAAGGATATTGCCTATAGATTAGAAACCCCAATGCTTGGTAATGAAACTAATATAAGGTTCAGTTCTGAGATATCAGTTAATGAGAATTTTAGAATTTCTCCTACTCTTAACTATCAGTCAATACAAAATTTGGATTCGGACGAATATTACTTCAAAGGTTATATTGGAAGACTTGACATACGTTATCAATTCACTAACTTTCTTGATCTAAGACTTATCTCTGAGTACAATGATTTCTCTGAACAATTTTTCTTTCAACCCCTTATTTCATGGAGGCCTAATCCTGATACAATTTTCTATCTAGGAGGTAATCAAAATTATATTGAAACTTTTACAGATTACAATTCTCCACATTACAGGGTAAATAAGACTCAGATATTTTTGAAATTTCAATATTTGTTTAAATAGTTTGACAAGTCATATCCTTTAAATTTGAAATTTTTATTTAATTATCAAATACACTTATAATTAATAATTTTTATTATTTTAGGTGTAACTATTAACCAATGACAATTAATTCAAAAAGTATCTTTCTTAGAAGAGTCCAAGAAGCATATTTACTAAAAAAAATAACGAAAAGGACTGCTACACATTTTAAGTCTGTGTATAACAAGTTTGATAGTAAGAAAAAATCTGAAGCTGATGAAAAAGCTGATGAACTACTTGCTGAATTACTTTCAGAGTCAATCATTAAGCAAAGAAGATAGCTATCTTATTGCCCAACATTCAATTTCAATCTTAGCTCCAAGCGCAAGCCCAGATCCTGCAAAAGCGCTTCTTGATGGTCTTTTATCTTCAGCAAAGAATTTTTTGTATTCCTCACTCATTTCTGCCCATTCTGAAATATCCGAAAGCATGCAAGTACATTTGAAAACTTTATCCATTGAGCTACCAAGTGCAAGTAAAATTCTCTCAATATTTTTCATTGTTTGCTTAGTTTCTTCTTTGATACCACCAGGAACAACCTCTGTATTTCCTGGTAAATTCCCTACTTGACCTGCTACATAGATTACATTATTTACAATTGTTGCGTCTGAGAATGGAAAATCTAGCTCTTTTGTGTTTTCAGAAGTATAGTAATCTATTTTTGTTTCAAGAGTAGTGTTAGTATTTTGTGTTTTTTTGCTTACACATGATGTAAATAAAAACAAAATAGCAATAATAATTTTTTTCATTAATTTATATTTTGAGAAGCAAAGGTTACACTTTTTTCTTAAAATTGCTAATTTTTTTATATCTTCAAGTGTATTATTTAATGTATNATTAATACGTTAATAAAATATTTATTATATATAATTTATAATATATAATTACCAAAATGTTTATTTAATTAAATAATAAGAAATATTANGATTCAAAATATATTTAAATTANTTATAAAAATAATACACTATATAAATGATACATATTTTATATACTTTTAAGTTATATCTTTGATGTTTAAATAATTACAATGAAAAATTCAATATTAATTATGTTCACAATAACTCTTTTGTTAAGTTCTTGTGATACAAACACATCAGAAAAAACTATAGGGTTTGTTACTGGTGATAACGCAGAACTTCAGTGGCATCTTGGTACTCAGAAAGCAATAGATGTTGTAACTACTGTAGATGAATTATGGGCTAATCAAGATTATGAAGCCATGAGACCTTTTTTTGCAGATAGCGTAAAGGTTTGGAGACCAAATGGTGCTTATACTGATACATTTGATTCTTTTATAGAATCTCTTAACGATGGCTCAAATGTAACTTGGTCTTATAATTATGCTTTTTCTGTTGATCTTAACCCCGAGATTGGCGGAGAGTACGTTCAGGCTGGCTTTTCTATTACTTATCCTGCAACAGAGGATTCTGAAGAGAGAGTTGACTATCAACATGAAAGTTATTATGTAGTAGATGGCAAAATTTTAACGCTTAATCAATATTCTATTAGAAATGTTCAACAAGATTAATTGTTGAAAATTTGTAAATAACTAATATGTTAATCCTAGATAAGAATTATAATTAATTTATAAATTGACTATTGTCTAAATAATTGGTTAATAGTCTATCTAGACAAATTCGTCATCTTTGACAATAAAAAAACCCTCAAGAAAGCTCTTGAGGGTTTTTAATTAACCATAAACCAATTTATGTTCGCCGAAGCCAACATATAAATCTATATAGATTTTTTTATTAAATTGGATTTTGGTTATTAATAATTATCAACAATTACTCATTAAATGTTGCTAGTAATCCACCTAGATCAAGATATTCAGTAACTGAATGAACTTTACCATCTTCATTAAAATTCCAAACACAGTATTGTTTGAAATTAACTATTTTTCCAGTATTTGAATTTGTGACATTCCATGATCCATACATTCTAATATTATTTGGTCCGCTCATCATATTATCTGCTGGATAAAAGTTTCCACCCCAAAATCCAACATCTGTTCCTGGAAGACCACTTCCTTCTGTAAATGATGCATTTTCAAAGTTTGCCATGTAAAAAGATATATTCTCTTTCATCTGATCAATACCTTCAATCATTTTTGAGTCAACTCCAGAGGGGTAATATTTTATTGAGTCTGCAAAAATTGAAATTACTTTATCAAAATCCATTTCCTCATAACCTGCAATGAATCCATCTTTAAGTGTTTGAACATTTTTTTCAAAAGTATTTGAATCTAAATTATTTACTGATGAATCACATGACATCATTAAAACTAAAAGTGTTAAGTATATTTTTTTCATATTTTAAATTTTTGTAATTATCAAAAATAAAAAAACCCTTGATAATCAAGGGTTTTAATTTTATAAATAATTTAAATTACTTGATTGGATCCTCATCATATGCCTCAACAAATTTTGTTCTATCATAAAAGGCCCCAGTCCATTGAATCTTTTTATCTTCTCCGACAAAAAATGTAGCANTATGATATGGAACTGTAATTGATGTATCATCATTTGAAAAGGTTTGTGGTCCCCAGCTTAAAAGTATGTGAAAATCAAATTCTTCGCCCTCTTCGTTTGTGTCAGTACCTTTCATTGCTAGGTAATTCGTGTCTTCACCAGCTGAAATATTCCAAATGTTAGTAGTTGTTTCCAACATAGCTTGAATTTGGTCCTTACCTTCCATGTTCACTCCGTTAGGAAATGACCACATTGCAGTGTCAGAATACATTTCAACTACAGATTCAATATCCCCAGAATTCATTGCGTCATATTGACTGTTGATTAATTCAACTAACTCGGTCTCATCAATTACAACTGGATAATCTGAGTCAGCTTGTGCTGGAGTCTCACAACTTAAAATTGCAAAACTCATAAATAGTGTTAAAAATATTTTTTTCATTTGTTAATTGATTTTAGGTTAAACCTAAATATAGTAATTAATTGAATATCAAATTAATCTGAATCTCAATTTCATTATTTATTTTTTGAAGCAAAAGAGAAGGGCGTTCAACATTATAGTCTGAGAGGTTAATTATGAATTTACCTGTTAATGAAATATTATTATTTTCAGTTGATTTATCTAAGAGAACATTTAAATCTTTTTCAATGCCATGAAAAGAAATAGTGCCAGAAACATTAATTACATCTAATGAGTCAACTATTTCTGAAGATCTAAAAACTATATTAGGGATTCTTAATGCATCTAAGACTCTATAAGAATTACTATCAAGGCTTGAGTTTCCACTTTTAAAATCTTTCACTTTAGCTATAACTCCAATTTTTGAAATTTGATTATCGTTAAGTTCAATTAAACCAGAGATATTCTCATTTGTTGCATCCCAATTATGGAGAAAGTGAGTTCCAGAATAACTAATTGATGAAATTGAATTATCAATTCTCAGGATCTCTTGAGCAGACAAAATATTTGCAGATAGAATAAATATGAAAATTAATTTTCTCATTAAAAATCAAGTATAATTGTAATCATAGCAAGAGTATAACTTGCTACTGCAGTATATGCTGCGTTTTTATGAATTTCTCTATACTTATTAGACTCATGTTGTTTATCTGAATAGATATTTGTCACTATCATAGCAGGAATATGAACATTTGCTAATATTTTATGAAGTTTTATGTTATTTATCCCCTCCTTTTCTCTACTGACAAGTGGGGGTGGAGTAAATAAAGATAGTCCTGCTCCAGTAAAATATGAAGCAGTTACAATCTTACCAAGTTTTTTATGTGTATCATAAACACTATAATCACCATTATACATTTTACCACCAAGAATACCTTGATAAATCATACCAGCAAAAGTTATGTAACCTATAATTTGGTGAGCTTTCAGCATTTTTTCTCTTACTATAAGTTCCTTTTCTCTATTTTCTAAAGTAAGATTTGAAATACCAGTCTTTCTAAACAGACCCTTTTCACCCCAAAGAATTTTTTGAGTAAATATCATCTTTTCTGGAAGTAGAATTGGTTCCTCTTCTTCAATTAGGTTTTCAAACTCCTCAAAAAAATTATTCTGGGAAAATGAAAAATTAAGTGTAAGTATTATTAAAAAAAAATAATTTCTATACTTACTTATCTTCATTCTAGGATGTAGTTACTGTTAATGTATCACCTGAAAGTGAAGCATCATATTTTTTTAATCCACCAGAGGTAGCACCAGAATTACAATCTTTTACGTCACTACCATCAATATTAAAACTATTTCCATGTGTACCACATGTAAATTCATTATTAGAATATGACCATGAATTTTGGGAACCGTTGTGAGGACAACAATTATCAAAAGCTCTAAACTCAGTGTTGGAAATTTTCAAAATAATTATATTGATTGACAACAAGTTAATAAAATCACCTGGATTTGTTAGATTACTAAATGTAGAATTTGATAGATCAAGTGTTACAGTACTACCTGACTGATTAATACCATCATTAGTTTGGGTACTAGTACCTTGTGAGCTCTGCCCAGTACTGCCAGAAATATTAGAATTTGAGCTGTACGAAGATCCTTCATCATCTGATTTTGAACATGCTTGGATAAAGGATAATCCAAAAAAGGCAAACGTAACAGTTGGACATGTGTTTTGCAAAAATTTTCTTCTTTCCATAACTAAATTTTATCTAAACTAATATGATTAATCCTTTTAAAAATAAATATCATTATTTTTAATATTCTTTTAACTTATAAGCAAACAAGTATTTTGAAGAAATTTAAAGTAAAAAAAGACATAAAAGTTGCAGAGACTCTCCCAGGAAGATTTTATAAAGATCCTGATATATTCAATGAGGTCAAAGAAAAAATTTTTGTAAAATCCTGGCAGTATATTGGTCACAATAATATAATGCCTGTAAATATTAATACATATCCATTCAATTTCTTAAATAACTTTATTAATGAGCCTTTAATATTAGTAAGGGATAATAATGATAAGTTTAAATGTCTTTCTAATGTGTGTACTCATAGAGCAAATATTATAGTTGACCATCCTTGCGAACTAAAAAGTATTAGGTGTAATTACCATGGAAGAAAATTTGATCTTAATGGTGCATTCAAGTTTATGCCAGACTTTGAAGAAACAAAAGACTTTCCAAGAGACTGTGAAAATTTAAAAAGCTTTCCAATATCTCATTTGGGACCTTTTTTATTTACTAGTTTAGAGCCTGGTTTTAATATTCAAGAAGTCTTTAATGAAATTCAGGATCGATTATCATTTTTTGATTTTAATTCTTTAGATGTTAGACCTGATCTTTCTATTGACCATCTTGTAAATGCTAATTGGGCAATATATTGTGAAAATTATTTAGATCCATTTCATATTCCTTTTGTACACAAAGATCTTACTAAAGTCCTTGATATAGATAAGTATAAATGTGAATTATATGAAAATTATAATCTACAAATTGGGTATGCATCAGAGGGTGAAGAATTTTTTCAACTTCCTGAAAATCACATTGACTTTGGAAATAAGATTAGCGCTTATTATTATTGGATATATCCCAATATTATGCTCAATTTCTATCCTTGGGGATTATCTATAAATATTGTTACTCCATTAGATATAAATAGAACCAAAGTATCATTTATTCAATTTATGTTGGATGAAACCAAATATGATTCTGGAGCAGGTGGAATGATAGATAAAGTAGAAAGAGAGGACGAATTTGTAGTTGAACAAGTAAGCAAAGGATTAGAATCAAGATACTATAGTACAGGAAGATTCTCTCCTACAAAAGAATTAACTATACATCATTTTCATAGATTAATTTCAGAATCTTTAAATAGTTAATATTATCTTTTAATAATTGTGGAAAGAATTTTTTGAGAATGATCTCGAGAATTTTCAATAAACCATTTATTTGTCTTTAATCCTCCACAGATAACTCCAGCAAGAAATACTCCATTAATATTAGTTTCCATGGTTTCCTCATTGTATAATGGGGTATTAAATTCATCGTCATTTATTTTAACTCCAAGCTTTTTAAGTATTTCGTAATTTGGAAGATATCCAGTCATTGCTAATACAAAATCATTATTTATTTTTTCCACTCCAGTGGGAGTTTTAATCAATATCGTATTCTCCTTGATTTCAAGAATCTCTGATTCATAGAATGCTTTTATTTCACCACTTTCAATTCTGTTTACAATATCAGGCTTTACCCAATATTTAATATTTCCTCCAATCTCCTTTTCTCTTATAATCATTGTGACACTTTTAGCACCTTTTCTATATGTATCGAGAGCTACATCAACTGCTGAGTTTCCTGCACCTACAATTGCTATATCCATTTTATAATATGGATGAGACTCATTATAATAATGTAATACTTTGTCAAGTTCTTCACCTGGAATATTTAACAGATAAGGTATATCATAAAACCCTGTACATATAATTATATCTTTTGATTTCTTTATACCATTTCTGGTATTTAGAATAAAAAGTGATTCTTTTTTCTCTATTTCTAAAACTTCATTATATAAATCCAAGTTGAGATTCCAAGAATCACATACTCTCCTATAATATTCTAGAGCCTCAGTCCTTGTTGGCTTAACATTATGAGAAATAAATGGGATTTCACCAATTTCAAGTTTATCTGATGTAGAAAAAAAAGTTGTGTTTACTGGATAATTATATATTGAATTAACAAGCATTCCCTTATCAACTATTAAATAATCTAAATTATTTTTTTTTGCTTCAATACCACAAGCAAGTCCAATAGGGCCAGCACCAATAATTATTAGGTCTTTCATAATACAAGAATGAACAAATTTATTTAATTTTGTTTACTAATTTTAACTTCTACCATTGAATAATTTAGTAATTGTTGGGCATCCAGATAAAAATTCTTTTTGCCACAGCGGAATCTTTAATAAAATTCAAAAGATTCTAAGTGATAATCCCAGTCAAGATATAAAAACTATAGATTTATATGAAGATAAACTTCATAGAGATAAAAAAGACTTAATTGAAAATTATAAAAAAATGGTCACATGGTCAGATAGGATATATTTTATTTCTCCTGTCTGGTGGTTTAGACTTACTCCAAAGATGGAAACTTTTTTTGATGAAGTTTTTACCCCAGGTTTTGCTTATGAATTTGTCAATATCACCAAAACATATGCATATCCTAGATCATTTCTTAAAAAGAAAAAAATTAGATGCTACCTTACACATGGTGCCCCATCTTTACCAGTTAAAACAATATATTTAAATTCAGTTAAATTAAGACTTGTTCTTGGGGTATTTACATTTGTTTTTGGTTGGGGTGGAAATTGGAGTAATACAAAACAGTTTTGGTCAGTTCCATTTGTCTCAGACAAAAAAAGACAAAAATATCTTAAAGTAGTAGAGAGAGATTTAAGAAGAGATTGTAAAAAATAATTAAACTTTACTAGATAACTTATTTCTAATTTAATAAATTATAGACATGAATCGATTCATTTTCTTACTATTTTTTTTACTTCTTTCATGTTCTGATAGGGTTTCAATTATTGAAAATCAAGATTTTATCACTATTAAAAACCGGGGGGGTAAAACATTAGGATATGATCCTCAATCTGGAGTAAAAATTTTAATCGTTGATAATCTTGCCTTCAAAGACTTAAATAAAAACAATGAATTAGATGACTATGAGGATTGGAGATTACCTGTTGAAGATAGAGCTGAAGACCTAGCTGGAAAATTAACAGTAGAGGATATCGCAGGATTAATGCTTTACAGCTCTCATCAATCAATTCCAGGAGCTCACCAGGGGTGGCGTTCTGCAAAATATGGTGGACAAACATTTTATGAGAGTGGAGCAGAACCCAGTGATTTATCTGATGAGCAAATAAAATTTATTGAAGAAGATAACCTTAGACATGTTTTAATAACAAATGTTAAGAGCTCAACTGTAGCAGCTAAATGGAATAATAATATTCAATCTCTTTCAGAATCAATTGGATTTGGAATTCCAGTAAATATTAGCTCAGATCCAAGACATGGAAATGACTCATATGCAGAATTTACATCTGGTCAAGGAGGAAGAGTGTCTTCCTGGCCAAGTTCTCTTGGACTATCAGCAAGCTTTGATCCACATCTTATGAAAGAATTTGGAAGAGTTGCTTCTATTGAATATAGATCCTTAGGGATTGCAACAGCACTATCTCCTCAAATTGATCTTGCATCAGATCCGAGATGGGGAAGATTTGAAGGAACAATGGGTGAAGATCCAAATTTAGTGACGGATTTGGCTAGATCATATGTGGATGGATTTCAATCTACCAATACAAAGGGTTGGGGAGTCAACAGTGTAAATACCATGATTAAACATTGGCCAGGTGGTGGAACAGGTGAGGGAGGTAGAGATGGTCATTATGGCTTTGGCTCTTATGCAGTATATCCTGGAGATAACATTGAAGAACATATGAAAATATTTACAGAAGGGGCATTAAATCTAAGAGGAAATACATTAAGTGCTTCAGCTATTATGCCCTATTACACAATTGCTTTAGGTAATGGAGAAGAAGTTGGATCAGCATATAATAACTATTTGATTAGTAATATTCTTAGAGATAAATATCAATATGATGGAGTATTATGTACTGATTGGGGAATAACAGGAGATGCCTTTGCAGTTGATGTGTTTTTCTCAGGAAAGAGTTTTGGTGTTGAGAATCTAACAGTTGCAGAAAGACACTATAAAGCTCTAATGTCAGGAATGGATCAATTTGGAGGTAACAATGATATGATCCCAGTACTTGAAGCATTTAAAATAGGAGTTGAAGAGTATGGTGAAGATTTCATGAGAAATAGATTTGAAAAGTCTGCTGTTAGGTTATTAAAAAATATTTTTAATGTTGGACTTTTTGAAAATCCTTATTTAGATTACGACAAATCAAGTACTATAATTGCTTCAGAAGAATTTGATAAAATGGGTAAAGAAGCACAAAAGAAGTCAATAGTAATGCTAAAAAATGATCAAAACTCCTTACCTATAAATACAAGAAAGAAAGTTTACATGCCAATGAGAAAAGTACCGAAAAGCATCAATTTTTTTGGACAAGAAATTCCCGAGAGTATGGAACATAAATTAAATATTTTGGACTTATTGGAGTATTACGAGGTTGTTGATGATCCCAGTGAAGCTGATTTTGCTATAGTCAGTATCGAGAGCCCTAACAGCGGTTATGGATATGATAAAAAAGACGTAGAGTCAGGAGGCAACGGATATTTCCCAATTAGCCTTCAATATAGCCCTTACACTGCTAAGTTTGCTAGAGATGAAAGTATTTCGGGAGGTAGTATTTTTGAAGACTTCAACAACAGATCTTATAACAATAAAAGTATTAAAACAAAAAATGAGTCTGATATGAAGCTTGTTCATGAGACTTATAAATTGATGAATGGTAAACCATTAATTTTAATTGTAAGGGTTTATAACCCGTTGGTTTTTTCTGAGATTGAACCATATGCCTCATCAATTTTAATTGACTTTGGTGTAGAGTCAAGATCAATGTTGGATTTATTATCAGGTAAATTCGAACCATCAGGATTGCTTCCCTTCCAAATGCCTATTGATATGAAAACTGTAGAACTTCAAAAAGAAGATATTCCACGTGACATGATTCCTTATATTGATTCAAAAGGAAATGAATATGATTTTGCTTATGGAATGAATTGGAGAGGAGTTATTAATGATAAACGTGTCAAAAAATACAAATAATTATTCATAGTGATTCGAGAAGCTAAATTCTGTGAGACTAAGAAAAATAGATACTTTTTAAAAAGGCAATGGGATAGATCTAAAGGATTACTTCTATATATTATGTTAAACCCTTCTATGGCTGATGATACAAATGATGATCCGACAATTCGTCGTTTGATAAATTTCACAAAGAAGTTTAACTATGGTGGATTTTTGGTCGGTAATATTTTTACAAAAATCACTTCAAATCCAAAAGAGGTTGATAAATCAAGAGGAATTACAAATAAAAATTTTGAGGAGCTTTTAAAATTAATTAACAAAGTTGATCAGATAGTTTATGCATGGGGTAATAGTGTTGAAGAGCCTAAAATTTTAAAAGAGTTGATTTCAAACCCTAAATGTTTTGGCAAAAATTTTAATGGAACTCCAAAGCATCCACTATATCTTCCGTCAAGTTCTAAGCTAGAAAGTTACAGAGATTAGTTTAATTATTCAGTTATAATAATAGTTCCAAGCATTGAGGGATGATACTCACATATATAATAGTAAGTTCCAGCCTCAGTCGGTGACCATGAAATAGTTCCGCTTGAAGAACCATTATTTGTGACACCATTAATTAAATTATTTGAATCTATACCACCATTGGATACTATGATTAAATAAAAAGGATGTCCAGGTGAATTAACATTAAAAGTGAAAGTATCTCCAACTTTAGCTGAAATTGAAGGATCATTCCCTGAGACATTACCGTTCTGGTCAGATCCAGATAAAATGTAATTGGATGAACTTTGAGCAGTAACATCTATACTATATGTACTTGAAGTTGTTGAAGTTGTTGAAGTTGTTTGAACTTCACTAAACAGTGCTTCTAAAGTAGTATTGGAATTTATTGATANTGCTGATAGTTGAGTTTGAAGAATCTGAACCAT
>FUFK010045485.1_pt1 | contig 15107 bp, 31 predicted proteins | sample 1021851 | NCBI WGS metagenome assembly FUFK01 (sample SAMEA51879418, study PRJEB19060) | metagenome | reverse complement strand
ATTAATAANTANNTNATTGAAACNNTACAATCTAAAGAANTTGAAAAAGAATGGGCNACTGCTATAAATAAAAAGATTAACTTACCGGGACTTAATGAAAAAGCAGAGCAAGTTATTTTTGAAAAAATGATTGATAAAGGAACAGATATAGTTGCTGGTGTTATGACAAAAATATTAGAGAATAAATAATGATTGATGCACTACAAATGATGCACCTGATAAAGAACACTCTAGAAAAAATGGGTTCTAAGTTTGCAAGTCATGAAGCTATGATGCTTATATACAGAACTGGATTAGTCGAATCTAAATATATGTATCTAAGTCAAAAAGGTTCTGATATAGCTAGAGGCTTTTGGCAATGTGAACCTTGGGTGGCTGTAAGTTTATGTAATGATTATTTAAAATACAGAAGCCAGTTAATGAAAAAAGTTGCTGATGTTTGTTACTTAGATTGGAAATACTTTACTGATCCAAATGAAGAAGATTGGAAGCAAATACTTACAACTAATCTTACTGCTGGAATAGTAGCTTGTAGGTTGCATTATTGGAGATGCCCAGAAAAATTACCTGAAACATTAGATGATCAGGCTNGATATTGGAAGAAATGGTACAATACAGAAAAAGGAAAAGGAACAGTAGATCATTTTAAAGAAATTGTGATCAAGTATGAGTGATCCATTAGTTCAGGATGTAGATGGAAATATTATAGGTTGTAAGCATTGTGGAAGTAGAGATATTAGAAAATTTGGTTTCCTGTATAGGGCAAACAGTAAAAAACAACAATGGATGTGTAATAATTGTGGAAAAAGAACTGTGTCACCAACTATATTAGAAAAAGCTGAATTTATAAAGGAAGTATCTGATCCTGAGTTTATGCCTATTGAAGATTTAATAGAGCATAGGAAGAAAAAATACTCCATACAAATCAAAGCTAAAGAGTCTAAAACTTTAATAAATATAGATATTAAGAAAAACGGACCTATTGGAATTTGTCATTTTGGTGATCCTCATATTGATGATGATGGTACAAANATTGCAGAAATTTATTCTCTATGTAATCTTATCAATAAAACAGATGGAATGTTTGCTGGTAATTTAGGTGATGTGCAGAATAATTGGATAGGTAGGTTATCTTTTCTACATGGACAGCAATCTGTGACAGCTAAAGAATCATGGAGGCTTACAGAACATTTTGTCAATAGTGTTAATTGGCTGTATTTGGTAGCAGGGAATCATGATGTCTGGTCAGGTGATGGTGACCCTTTAGATTTTATAATGAGGGGGCATCAAGGAGTATATGAGAAATGGGGAGCTAGATTAAATCTTAGGTTTCCTAATTCAAGGCAAATAAGAATAAATGCTAGGCATACTTTCAAAGGGTATTCAATGTGGAATACAGCACATGGGGTAGCAAAAGCCGCACAAATGGGTTGGAAAGATCACATTTTAACTTGTGGACATACTCATGTTTCAGGTTATCAAGTTTTAAAAGACCCAGCTTCAGGGTTAATTTCTCATGCCTTACAAGTAGCAAGTTTTAAAATTATGGATGGATATGCAGATAAGTTAGGATTAGATGATAAAAATATATTTAATGCACCAGTTACAATTATTGATCCTAAGTATGATGATCATGATAATAGGCTTATTACNACAATTTTTAATCCCTATGAAGGGGCAGANTNTTTAAAATGGAAAAGATCACAGAAATAGATACNAGNANNATGGACTACAATGCCTTTGATATTATTATGAGGTGTAAAGAATTTGCTGATAGTGTAGATATTTCAAATATTATTTTAGATAATACAAGCATTGATGAAAAAGAACTTTTAATAAAATTAATTGAAGGNNTNAGAAGCNTNGANCTTCAAGTGNTAGAATATGANCNNNTACCANAACCAGAGGCAGAAGCATGAGTACATATTTTGAAAGTTATTGTAATACAACATCAGACCTTACCTTTATTGAGCCATATATTGGTGAATATGATGGGAAAAAAGTTTTAGCTAGTAATTGGGTGGCTTCAGGGACACCTCACCTATATTACCTATATAATACAGGAGATGCTAGTGGACAAGTTTACAAGGATGGAAAGGAATTAACATCTACAACTAATGAACCGAGTTCAGATGACAATTATAGATATACTGCAAGTACAGATTTGTTAGAGTATTATTTTCAAGGGACAAGTGTTAATAATTTAAATAGTAGTGTATTTGAGGCATCTAGAGACTGGAGTGATTTAAAGACTGAGGCTGTAAAGCGTGCTAGCGACTTTGTTCGCAGTTTCCTCCCATTCCCAATATACCCAAACAAAGGAGTTGGNACAATGGATGCCTCAAGCTTTAACTATCCTGAGATTATAGTTAGATGNACTTCTATTATNGCTGTAGATAGTTTAGTAAGACCCTATGATGTAGAAAAGGCTGATCAGATTAGATCACAGGCTATAAATGATCAGGGAACTGGCTTACTAGATATGCTAAGAAAAGGTGAAATAACTTTATATCAATCAGAAGATGAATCAAAATACAAAGGCATTTTAAGACCAGTTTCTATCAATTCAAATACAACTGGAGGTATTGCCGATGTAAGGGGTAGGAGTTCTTATCCGTGGGANATTATAAAAATTATTATTAGTTCNGGTGGTACATTTACAGCAGGAACAGAAAACACAACNGTNAAATTTAATTCTTTTATAGGTAATGAAAATGGNNTGAAGCTAGAGCAAATGGCTAATGATGAAATAATTGATGGATATTGGCAACTTGTAGGGCATGATATGTATGTAAGGTTTACTCCGGGATTATATACAACAGGAGATGAATTTGAATTAGAAGTTAGTGGTGAGCTAGATCAATCATTTACACCTATTAAGTCAGTAAGAGCAACGAGGTATTAATGCCTACAGATTTTGTAAATATAGTTTTTGATGAAATACTAGAAAAGTTAGCCACTATTATTAATGGTGAATTTAATATTCCTGTATATTATGATGAACACAAAGGAAATCAATCATTTTTGCTAACTCCTGAATCAGATGAATTAGTTACCAATGTCAGTAGTGGTATGCAAAGACAGTACAATATTATAATTAATTATGAGCTAAAGTCAGGTGGTAAGTACACTAAAAACACTATCAAGCAAGTTTCTAATGTAATGGAAAGACTAAAAAGATTAGTATATAATGAAAAAATACAAAGCACAGGAGCAGAATGGTTTGATGCTCAAATTACTTCAGTTACTTATGAAATAGATGAAGATGATAAAACANTAATNAAAGGTNTAGCAAATTTTAATTGTCAAAANATGGAGATAATCTAAAATGGACATAAAAGCAAGGGATAATAAATTACATAGAGTTAATCCTAATGGGGTTAAGTGTGATAAAGGTGATCTGGACAAACTCAGGGCTGGATTGACTGTAACAATGTCTGAGGAAGTTGCTCAAGAGCTACTTGATATGGGAGTTGCAGAGCAAGTTAAAAAACAAAAAAAGAAGAAGGAGGCTAAATAATGGCTGATACAAGAGTACTCCCAATAAGTAGTATAAAATATGGTTTAAAGGCAGAAACTAGCTTTTGGAGTAGGATTAGATAGTGATGGTAATGATGGTACTGCATACCTAACACAACCAGTAGTACAGGCACAAAAACCAACATTTAATATTTCTAGGGAATCTAGGTTGTTAAGTGGTAGAGGAAGTGTAAAAAATGCCGCTGATACTATAGTTAATTTAAGAGGTGGTACAGTTACTGCACCTTTTGAAATGGTTGCAACACCTAGAACATTAGCTCAACACGCACTTTTAGTAGGTCAAAGATCATCTCAACATCTGGAAGTACATTGCATGAAATGGAAATAGATGGATCAAATAATTTAAATTCTATGGGTGGAAGTATTACAAGTGGTATGCCTCATAGTTGTAATCTTGCTTACTATCCTGCCGCTGGTGAAGGTATTAAAGTAACAGGGGTAGTAGTATCTGATATGACCATAACTGGTGATGTAGGAGCAAATAATGGGCTTGTAAGCATTAGCGGTAATTACTTTAGTGGCTTCAGTAATCCAGTTAGCTACAGGAACAGCATTAGAACAGACTTTTGATGGTACTTGGGTTGATGCACAAACTACATACTTTAATGTTATGGACTTTGATACCAGAACTTTAGATGTAGAAGGAGAGGCAACACAAACATTTATTATGAAATCATTTACTTTTAATATCTCTAATGGTGTTAATAGGGTTGGTTTTAATACTAATGGTGATGCTGAAGTATATGTATTTCCTGAATATGTTGTTACTGGTAGTCTAGTTATTAAATATGATGATGAATTTGATTATGGTGCAGATAATAATGTTATCCAAGACTTTCTTGATGGTGATACAATGACACTTAATCTAATTAATGGTGCTGGTAATGATGCCGCTGGTGAAATGGAAATTACAGCAGAAATACAATATACTGGTGATCCGGGTCAAGACCTTAGTGAAACTGGTGTATTTCATACATTAGAATTTGAGTGTGTTCAGAATGGTTCAAATGAGGCATTTAAGTTAGAAACATTTGAGAATAGTGCAATAACAACTTGGTAAAATAATAGGGAGGAATATTATGATAGTTGATACACCACATGGTGAGTTTGAAGTAAAAGACATTACTAGAAAAGAACGAAGAGTTTTTTATAAAAAAGTAAAAGAAGTTTTTACTTCAAAAGACTTAGGAAAACTTCATGAGCTTGGAGATGAGTTCGCTGTTTTAGCTTTTGGAACAGAAGAAAAAGCTGATAAAAAACTAAAAGAACTTACTGCTGTTCAGGAAGATCAGGTGCTTACTGCTATTATAGGTGCATATATGGGTCTTGATTTGGGAAACCTTACTGGCGATTGAGGACAGGGGTTTGGTTTTCTAATTATGGAATACCAAACAAGGAGCTTGATTTTCCTTACATAGCTCAGTCGCCTGTAACTGGTAAGAAAACTAAGTATAAAGAAGAATCAGATGTATTAAATGAAATTGAAATATTGCTTAAACAAACTGAAGGAAAAAAATATAGTATTGGTCAAAGCTTATATTATCAACTTCCTTTTTTTTGTGATCCTAGTAAATTTATTTCAGATTGGGTTTTAGACATGATAACTGATTATTTTGCTGTAAAAAATTTTAATGTACCTTTAAGTGATAATTTAGAAAATATAAATCCGTGGGTGCTTGATTGCTTTAGCATTATTGAAAATGAAATAAATAATATAAAAATACACGAAAGAGAAAAGCATGGCAGTTAAAAATCTATTAATTAAACTTGGTTTAAAAGGTGACAAGCAAACTAAAAAAGCCCTAAAAGATGTAGATAAAAGCTTTTTAGATATTGCTAAATCAGCGGCAAAAGTAGCAGGGTCATTTTATGCGGCAAAAGGCATTGTAAGGGGATTAAATGAAATAGCAAACATTAGTGGTGCAACTAAGCAAGTATCTGATGCTTTCAGTAGTCTTTCTAGTCAAGCTGGTTTTTCTGCAAACACTTTAAACAAATTAACTGAGGCAACTGATGGTACAGTAAGTAGTCTCGATCTAATGACTCAAGCAAATAACGCTATGCTACTTAGCATTTTTGAATCAGAAGAGCAAATGGCAAAAATGTTTGATGGTGCTCAAAGGTTATCTGCGGCACTTGGGCAAGATACATTATTTGGTGTAGAATCTTTGGTTACTGGTTTAGGTAGGCAATCTAAATTAATGCTTGATAATTTAGGTATTATAGTAGATACTAAAGAAGCAAATAAAACTTATGCAGAAAGTTTAGGAAAAACTGTAGAAAGCTTAACTGATCAAGAAAGAAAACAAGCATTTATAAATGAAGCATTAAAACAGACTGATATATTAGTTTCTCAATTAGGTGAAGAAAATTTAACAACTGCTGATAGAATAGATATGCTCAAAGCATCTTCTGTTAATATGGCAGGGGTATTAGGTGAAGCTCTTACACCAGCATTTAACGCTAGTTTAGATTTAATGACTAGTTTTGCAGATGAAGTTGCAGATTTTACTAATGTATTAGCTACTGTAGATTTTTCTAAAACTGCTTCTAATATAATAGGCAATACAGATGCCTTATTGAAAGCTGTTGGCGATACTTTTAGATTATTATTTGATGGGTTGCCTGAATTTTTCTCTTTTAGTTTTGGAAAAATAATAGGAATAGCACAAGGCATATTTGAAACTTTGGTTTCAGGTGTTCAAAATGTAGCAAGTTTCTTATTTGAACCAATCCCAATATTTGCAGAGTTAATGGCGGCAAAAGTAAGAAATATTTTTATTGCTATGTTTAATTTTGTAAAGGAGCAGTTTAACACTTTTGCTGATACTTTTATAGGAGATAAGCTAGGAATTGAAAAATTAGAACTAACAGACTTTATAGATACAGAAGGCATATCTGCTCAGTTTGGTGAAACAGGATTAGCAGATTTATTTGGAGGTGAAAACCAAGTTCAAAACTTGTCTGATTTTACTGATAAAAGTAAAGAAGTATGGGCAAATTATTTTGCAACAGTTGGAGAATTAAAACAGCAAAATGCTGATATTGAAAATGAAAATGCTTTGATAAATAATGAAACTGCCCTAGCAAATCAACAACAATTTATAGAACAAACTCTTTCTTTAAGTGAGTTTGAAACCAATGAAGCTATTAAAAAAATTAATCAAAAAGCTCAATCATTTAGAGATGCTAAAGTAAAAGAAGCAGATATACAAAGCTTTGTAACAGCAGAAAAAAGTAAGCTTCTTGCCCTAGAGTCTGCTAATGAGTCAGCGAACGTTGCAAATACAATAGGATTATTAAAGCAAGCGGCTGAAGCAAGAGGTGCCGATGCTCATATTTTACAAAGTGTAGCTATTGGTGAGGCATTAGTAAGCACATATTCAGCTGCGGCCAAAGCTTTTGCAAATGCAGGAGGATTTCCTTTAGGTATAGCTCCAGCGGCCGCATCAGTTGCTTTTGGATTAGCTCAAGTTTCTGCAATTATGGGAGCTAAATTCGCAGATGGTGGTATAGTTCCGGGCATAAATAGTGGTCAAGGAGATACAGTTCCAGCAATGCTTACTCCGGGTGAGGTAATCCTAAATCAAGCACAACAGGAAAATTTAGTAAGTGGCATGAGTTCTATTAATGTAAATATTACTGGTAATGTAATTGGTACTGAAGAATTTGTAAGGGATGCTTTGTTGCCTGAGATTAGCAGAACAGTTAGAAATGAGTTAGCTTAAATGCCTTTAACTTTACCTAGTTCATTTAGTAATAGAAGTATAAAACAAAACTGGCTTATCCAATTACATAATAGTGATGGAAGTTTTTTAGGATTATCTTTTTATGGTACAACAGTAAGCTCTAACATATATTACCCTTTAATAAATAATAAACCTAGCATAAGGGAATCAATAGACCTTAAATCATCTAAAGCAAAAACTGGCAATGTTAGTATTAACTGTATTAATGACAAAGTAACTTATTCAGGCACAGTTGTTACTTTATCAGAACACCTTTATGGAACAAGTGTAAAATATCTAAATAGATCAGTTAAGATTTATATACAACCTGAAGATGATGACAATATAAACAACTGCCTTTTAATATATAGTGGTAAGCTAATAAATATTTCTCATAATATTGAAAAAGTAAATTTAAATGTAACTGCACAAAGGCCGTGGGATGGTGTTGAAATACCTCAAAAGAAAACTTCAAAAAATAATTATTTTCCTATTGCTTATGGTGATTATACACCTAATGCAAGTACAAGCAATGCAGATTCAGTAGCTATAAGTGTAGGTACTTCAGCATCTGTAGATGAATATAGGCTTAGAAAAACAATGTACCCTATACCAGTTGAAGAAGTAAGTGGTACAACAGTTTTTTCCCTTACTGGTGACTGGAGTCAATCAGCTAAAGCTTGGCCGCATTTTTATGAAAAAAACATAGATAGGTTTTTACCATTGGCAAATCACGCTTCTACAGCAACAACTGTAGACTCTGCCAATGAAACTTTTGGAGATGGTTATGCCATTAGGTTTCATAAAAACTTATTAAAAACATTTTTGTTTAAGCCTTCAGGATATATTGGTGAAACAGGAGGAACATTTGCAGATAACTCTAATGCAATAGATAATACAACAGTAGATACTTCTACATCTACAGCTTATGATGATGACCCTTTAAATTTTAGCAATGGAAACATTCCGGGTACAATATCTTATAATATGCCTCAATTAAATGGTATCCCAACAAAATTACAATTTTATGCAATCATACAAGGTGACTGTGATTTTACAAAAACTGCTGGAGGAACAGGGCATGAATTAAGAATACAATTTCAAAATTTTACTTTTGATAATGAAGATGTAATGGCATTTTTTCCTTTTGTTGCTACTACAACTGCTACTGTTGTTACTACTGGATCAGGAGGTGTTAATATAAGTTCCCCTGCAATTATTTCAAGTAATGCTGATTTATCAAGCACTTTTCTTAGTTCTTCTGAAGGTTGGGGTGCTGATTGTGTAATAAGAATAAAAGAACATTTGCAAAGTGGATACATTGATGGTGTTTATGATTTAGAGTTTAGTTTATTTGATATAATTATTGAAACAAGCACAAAGCTTGATTACAGTTCTAGTACATCTAAATCAGAATCAGCAAAATTTATTGATGATCTTGAGTTTGTTTATTCTGGTGGTGATGGATACCCTGATAATGGTTGGAATAGTAATTCAGCAATTACAGAAATACATGAAGCTCACAGGGATTTACTTCATAGGTTCACATCATATACTAATAGCAATACTCCTGTAAATTGGTCAAGTGGTACAAATATTAATAGCATAAAAGATTGGAAAATTAGATATTGGCTAAATAAACCTAAATCATTATTAAGTGCATTAGAAGAATTACAAGAAAATGGTCAGTTTATTTTTAGGTTTAATGGTCAAAATGAAGGTGTATATATATTCATACCTGATTCTATTTCTATTGATCACACTTTAACTACAGATGATCTTGCTGATATAAGTTTATCATTAACTCCAATGAGTGATATTATTACTAGCATGGATATTGAATATGAAAAGCATCCTGCTACTTCAGGCTATATGAGTTCAGTATCTGCTAGTAATTCATCAAGCATATCTGATTTAAATGTAGGTACTAATGAAAACAAAAGAACTGTAAGGCTTAATGCTCTTGTATCTGCCCCAGCTAGTTCACCAGCTTCAAATCCTAATGATGACTATTATACTTACAAAGATAATTTATTTGGTAGGCAAAAAATACAAGTAAGTGCAACTGTAATTAATCATGCTTTTTATGGTATAGATGTAGGTGACTTTGTAGCTTTTGATAATAATGATATGCCAGTTGCTCCTTTTGGTGAAGCTTGGACAAACAAAGATTTTATAGTAACTGATGTACAAAGAACATTAGGTAAACTTAGTTGCAAATTTATGGAGGTGTAAGATGGCAAAAACTTTTTATTATGATAGTGTAGGGTTATTAGAATCAACTATTACAGAAGGAGCTTATTCAACAGGCACAGGAAATGTAATAAGTTTTGTAGCAGGAGAGTCTATTGTAAACCCTGAAGCAACTATTGATCAAAGTATATTAGTAGCACCTACTGGTTGGGCTAATCAAGAAATAGCACAATACAATTTAAGTTCTGCAAAAGCAGTTGATTTTTTAGCTGTTTATTTTAATGCTGAAGAGACAGATGATATTGACTTTGAATTTGATTCTGCTAGTAGTGGTATATCTGATGGCGAGTCAGTAGGTGCAACTGATACATTTTCAACAGGATGGACTGTTTTTGAGTTTACTGAACAGACTAAGCAATACTGGAGGCTTATTTCACAAAGTGCTGGTGGAATAACAGGACTTACAGAAATTATATTTGGGAAAAAATTACAATTTGAAATAAACCCTGATTTAGGAATATCTGAATCTGAAAAGTTTGGTACAGATTTAAATACAAGTATAGGAGGGGTTCAATATGCTGTTAAAAGACATGAGCCTATACAAACTATCACTTTAACATTTTCATCTATCTCTAGTACCTTTAAAACAAGCCTACAGTCAATGCAAGATGAAGTACAGGATTATAAAAAATTTTTATATAGTGAAGATGGGACTTCAGGCACATTACATTATGTAAGACTAGGTAAACCAATAGATTTTAAAGAAGTATCAGTAAATAGATTTTCTTGTACAATTAATTTAGTAGAACAACTTTCATGATTTTATTTTTAATAAAAAAGTAGTAAATTTGTCCCTATGGCTGGGAAGAAGAGGGTGTTTGCTCCAACTTCATCCTGATATTCACAACTATAAACCTTCCCAGCCTCCCCTTTCCACATACCCTTACCTAACCCTAAAGAAAGTCCTTGCATGGTAAATTTATTGGTTGTAATATTGTAAAGTGAATATCAAAAATAAACTTGGAGGTTTAAATGAACTATATTCAAAAATCTAAGATAAAATCTTTGGTAAGAGATCAAGGTTTTAGACTTAGCCCAGATGCCTTTGATGGCATAAACAGATCAGTAGAAAATCTAATCAAACAAATGCTAACTAAGGTACAAGCTGATGGCATGAAAACTTTGATGGGTCAGCATACTGGAGTATCAAAACCAAAACAGCAATCAGGTTCAAGCTGTAAGAAATGTTGTAATATCAAACCACAGTTTTTACAATGGGCAAAGACTACTCAGATGTATTGCCATGATCAAGCTGTAATACTATCAAGGAAGGTGTAACTATGAAAAAAGCAGTACACACCCTTATGGGCTTTAAAATGGATGATAACCATGAATTTTTAGTAATTGGTGCATGGTGTTGGGGATTAGGAAAAACTATTGAACAGGCTATGAAAAATGCTAGTGTCAATGGTGATGTCAAAAGGTGCTATTGCAAGATAGTACCTATTGAAAAAAAGACAGGAGGCAGATGGGAAATTTGCAACATTACAGGAGGCATCACAGTATTTGATTCTAAGACATGGAAGCATAAAGAAAATAAAGTATTTAATCAGACTTGGAACAAAGCTTTTCATGTTGGTGGTAATAAACGTGGTAGAATTGTTAAGTATGGCTTTGATCTATTTACAGAAGGAGGTAAGTAATGGATATTTCAATGATAAGAATAAATGCAAAATTAAATTTATTATCTTTTAATGTTGATGAAGCTCCTAAATATTATGGTTGTAAAGTATGTGGCAGTAGGTTTAAAACAGAATATGGGCAATATAATCATATTGATAGGGAAGATCATGCAGATGCTGTTTTAAATGAAATGAATAAATTAATAGAAAAAGAATTGAAACAAAGATCTAATGACATATCTGATCAAGATGAATATGCTGAAGGTGGTGGATATAATGGCTTTGAAGGAGGTAAGTAATGATGCCGAGCTATTTTACTTGCTTACATTGTGATAACAAGTTTACCAAAGAAAATATGAATGTATTAGAGAATCTTTGTTATGGATGTTTAAAAGATGAAAGGTATGTAGTAGAAGTTGAGTTTGATCATCCAGAATTAGATTGGAATGTATTGGTAGATAATGATTTACAATATCTTGCTAAAAGGGTTAAGGAAGCTCAAAAATTAGGTTTTGATACTTTGATAGGGGCTTGTCCTAATCTTAGGGTTATAAAGGTAAAAGACAGGCTAGAAGGGTACAAAATACCAGTTAATGAATTTAATCTTATGTTGGAGGAATTATAATGCCATATCCGTTTACACAAAAACATTCTGAAAAGCAGTATTTGGATTTAGAAACAAATTACCTAAATCTATTCAATGCACTATCTTCATTGCTTACTATTACTGAGGGTGAAGATTTAGATTCAGACTCACAAAGACTATCACATTTTAATGCCTTATGTACTAGGGTTCATGAGATAGTAGACAGATTTTCAAAAGTTACTGAGCAGGTTCAGACCTCCAAGTTCAAAGGGGACTCCGCAACTACATCCTCTAAATCTGATCCTGCTTCAGTAATTCTTTTATGGGTTGATCAGGAAGAAAGGGGCTTGATTGTGGAGGCACTAGAAAATTATGCCCTTATGCTTAATGAGTATAAGGTATCTGATAATTTTACTAAACTAGCAAATGAAATAAAGGAGGGTAAACATGAAGAGTCAAAATAAACAAATAAAAGAGTATTTAAATCATGGTAATAAACTTACCAGCTTAGATGCTTTTAATATGTTTGGTTGTATGAGACTTGCTTCAAGAATCAATGATCTAAAAAATGAAGGGATGCAAATAGGATCAAAAACAATAGTTGCTTTGAATGGAAAAAGATATAGCCAATATTATGCTATAAGTCCTGAAGGTAATAAAAACCAAATGAGTTTAATATGAGGTATTACTGGGAGGCTTTATTTAGTGTAGAGTATTTTCCTTACTGGGAATTTACTATGTTGATGATCTTATTATTAAATCTCAGTATGCTTTGGAGGATGCACAGGATTGAAAAGAAAATAGAAATAATAGATGAAAATATTAATAACCTTTATGATGATTTAAAATTATGATTATTATAGACATAAGTGAGTATTTACTAAATGGGTTATTATTATTAGCTGTAATTCATTATATAATGTTTTTAATTCATAAATTAGGAGGGAAAAAATGAATACCATTATAGAATATATTTTTAATTGGCTAGATCAAAAGTTGCCAATAGTCATAGTACCTTTAAGTATTATGTTGTTAATTAGAATAATTTATCAAATCATAACAAGTTAAGGAGGAAGAAATGGCAGATAGACCATTATTGGAAATACCTAAAAATCAATCAGTAATAGTTACATTAAAGTTTGATGAACCTAGAACTGGAGTAAATCAAAACGGACCGTGGCACTTATATGGTGTAAATCATGAAGGTGTAGAAAAGTCATATTTTGCATCAGAAAAAGCTCATGAAATGCTACAGCATTACAGCAAAGGAGATACAGTAAAGATTGAGCATAAGCCTACTGGTGAAGGTAGATCAATGTATGTTGTAAGTCCAACAGAAGAAAAGCCAACTAGCAAACCAGCTTCTAATGATCAGGCAATTAAATGGGGTATGGCTTTTAACAATGCAACAAGATTGGTTGCTTCTGAAAAGCTACATCAAGAAACTGATGTAAACGACAAAGTCAAATTAATTGAAATGATTATGCCAGATATGTTTAGAATTGCTTGTAATATGCCAGATGAAGTGAAAAAGGAGGATGATGATGACTTACCATTCTAAAGAATACAAAAAGAACACACTTGGTAGCCTTATAAGATTCTACAAAAGCTTACTTAAAAAAGGTATTGTAAGGAAAAAAGGTTCAGCTTATCAAAGGATGTTACAGTTGCAACTTAGATATGATAAGGGTACAAATTGACCAAACAACAAAAAACCAAGCTAAATAAATTAGTAAGGGAATTTGTTATTTTAAGGGACAAAAGATGTTTGAGGTGTGGCAAGTCTAATAACCTTCATGCCTCACACATCTACCCAAAAGGCAAATATAGGAAAATGCAGTTTGATGTTGATAATGTTAAGGCTTTGTGTTTAGGGTGTCATCTTTATTGGTGGCATAAAAGTCCTATAGAGGCTAAAGAATGGGCAGAAAAGACTTTAGGCAAAAGGAGGTTAAGCAGACTTAAAAAACAAGCTAATACAATAAATAAAAATAAGTTAGATTATAAACAGTTAAAAAGTGAATTAGAAACAAAAATAGGAGATTTAAATGGATAAAAACCAATTAAAACATGATATTATTCTATTAGAACAAATGATTAGAATGGTATTTAAAGCTATGAAGCACAAAAAATTTAAAAAAAGAAAAGTTAAATATATTGAGAAAGAACTTTTAGAAATGGTGCGTATAGTAATTAAATCAGCTTTTTCATCTTATGAAGATTATCAGCGATATGTTCTTACTGTTAGTAAGGGTTTGGAAAGTTTTTATCAAGAAAAAATGAAAGAATTTGAGGCATAGTTATGAATAATGTTTCAGAAGCNGANNAAGCNNTTTATAANTCANTNATANNTACAAAAGATGATGTNATANAAATTNNGAAAAATCAANTAGANATNNTTNNANNANTNAATAAAATTNAAGAAAAAATAANAAAGTTGGAGAAAAAAAATGGCTAAAAGNTTNATTGATACAAAGATGTGGGATAAGGCTTGGTTCAGAAAGCTATCACCAAAAAATAAATTAATATGGTTGTATTTACTAACCAGATGTGATCATGCTGGNATATGGGATGCTGATTGGGATTTAGCNGAATTTATGATNGGTGAATGGGTAGATTATGATTCATTGCCTGATGAAATAAAAAATAAAATGCAATATATACAAGGTGAAGATCAATATTACATACCTTCATTCATTGAATTTCAATATGGTGAATTAAGAGAAAACTCTAAACCTCATTTAAGTGTATTAAAAAGATTAAAAGATAAGGGTTTACATAGGGTATCACATACTCTTAAAGATAAAGATAAAGATAAGGTTAAAGATAAAGTAAAGGTAAAAGATAAAGAAAGTAGGGAAAAAGAATTTTCTGATCTTGTAAAAAAAAAAGCAGTAGAAGTTGAAAACATATCTGATGAACAAATTAATAATTTTATTTATTATTGGACTGAATCTAATGAAGGTGGTAAAAAGATGAAGTTTGAAATGCAGAAAACCTTTGATATTAAAAGAAGATTAGTAAAATGGAGGGATAATAATATTGAATGGGGAAAGACTGGTAAAAAAGCTAATGATTCTTTTGAATCTAAATTTAAAAAATTATCATCAGGACAAGGTTTTAATGCTTATTGTAGTAAGTGTGGGGCTAGAGAATTTCCTAATAAGTTTCAATTAAAAGAAGGTTCAAGCTGTTGCAGAGTAGAGTATGTCCCAGAAAGACCCTGAACATATAATAGATTATATAAACAGAAAGACTTTGAAAGACCCAAAGGCTGAATATTGGAGACTATATACAAAAAGAGCAGTAAAAGATAAAGTGGATAAAACTATATTTAAATGTAAATCATGTAACAATGTTTTGGGCATAGTCTCAAAG
>FUFK010050713.1_pt1 | contig 15111 bp, 13 predicted proteins | sample 1021851 | NCBI WGS metagenome assembly FUFK01 (sample SAMEA51879418, study PRJEB19060) | metagenome | reverse complement strand
GAAATGGTTGAGTAAAAGGTTTTAATCTCCTCCATATCCGTCTGATAATCTCCGGTGGGATAGAACAGAGGTCCTAGACCTCCGACTTTTCTTTGATAATCAAGAAATCCGAGCACAATGGGGACATTCGCTCCATGGGCGATATAGTAGAACCCGGTTTTCCATTTGTTGACACTTGCACGAGTTCCTGAAGGCGGAACCATCAGCGAAAGTTCATCAAATCGTTCGAACTGTTGGACCGATTGCTGGACAATTTGATTTTTCTGGGCACGATTGACGGGGATGCCTCCAAGCCACTTGAAAAACCCCTGGAAAGGAGCTTTGAACAACGAAGACTTTCCAAGCCAATGGATTTTCATCCTGAAATGAAACGCGAAAAAAAGTGCCAGGGGGAGGTCCCAGTTGGAGGTATGGGGAGCTGCAATGATCACACACTTTGGAACCTCTGGAGTCTTGCCTTCCGACTTCCAACCGGCGCAAAAAAGGATCAGGTTCGAAACCCCACGAAAAAACACCCTTAAAACAGGAGTGTCAAAAATGGTGTAATTCAAAGAGATGAAAGTTTAATTTGAAAAAGGCGACACTATAGAAATGATTTGAAGAAACGGATAGTAGAAAAACTTGAAATCTTGAACTTAACCAAAAAATAATTTGGCGCACCAAAAAGGAACACAGGAAAGCTCCAGTCCCAGCTTTAACCCATTATAGGATTTATGGATTGAATTCGTTTAAGCACAAACTCAATGCAACAGATCCTAGAAATATTTTTGAACTCGAGAATGATCCAGAAAGGATCGGAGGAATTGCGGGAGAGAGAATNCCCTCCCGCNGTATTTTNGATTTTTTTTCTTACAAACTATTTTAACGCTAAATCTGTAATTTCATGGGTCCATGCACCTGTAGGCTTTTTAGAAATGACAGGATCAGAGCCTCCAGCAAGTAAAGTAGATACAGTCCTCTCATAATCTTTTGGATCCAATTCCCCATTAGAGCCTGCTGTAAGTTTTGCTATTTCTCCCATCATCCGCTTTTGGTGTTTTTCAGTTTGGGCTCCAGTGGCATCATTATCTAATACAATCTCTGCAGCTTCATCAGGATTTCTTTCAGCATATTTCCAACCTTTCATTGAAGCTCTAACAAATCTGACCATTTTGTCCTTAAAAGAGGGATCCTTGAGTCTATTTTCTAAAACATAAATCCCATCTTCTAATGTAGCAACTCCTTGATCCTCATATTTAAAAGTTACTAACTCATTTTCTGATATTCCTGCATCTAAAACTTGATGATATTCGTTGTATGTCATTGTTGAAATACAATCTGCCTGCCTTTGAATTAGTGGATCTACATTAAAACCTTGCCGGAGAACTTTAACNCCATTAGCTCCNCCATTTGTAGGAATACCCTCTTGACTCATCCAACTTAAAAAAGGATATTCATTGCCGAAAAACCATACTCCAATAGTCTTTCCTCTAAAATCNGCAGGATTTCGAATTCCNGTATCTTTCCANCAAGTCAACATCAATCCTGAAGACTTGAAGGGTTGAGCAATATTTACTACAGGAACCCCTTTTTCTCTAGCAGCCAATGCNGAAGGCATCCAATTCAGCATTACATCGGCCCCCCCTCCTGCTAATACCTGAGGAGGTGATATATCCGGAGCACCTGGTTTAATTGTAACATTCAAATTTTCATCATTGTAATAGCCTTTGTCCAATGCAACATAATAACCGGCAAATTGNGCTTGAGTTACCCATTGAAGTTGAAGCGTTAATTTATCAGCTGAATAAGCNATNGATGAAACTAGTCCAAATANAAATAAAGACATAATCTTTTTCATAACTATCTCCAGAATATTATTTAACATTGAAGCATAAGCATAATANAGCTTAANTTTCACGANTGGAAGGGTGCCATGATGTTAAACTTCTTTCACATATTGTAATCAAAGCATAGAACATGGAACCTGACACAGCCGCCACTAATATGGTTGCCCATACAATGTCGACATTCAAACGACCTATTTCGGCCGATATTCTAAAACCCATCCCCACNATAGGAGTGCCAAAGAATTCTGCTACAATTGCCCCAATAAGTGCAAGAGTCGAGTTAATTTTTAGAGCATTAAAAACAAATGGTAAAGAAACAGGTATTCTAAGGAGAATAAGGTTCTGCCAATAATTCGCAGCATATGAATGGAGTAGATCTTTTTCTATTTGTCCCGTTACAGATAAACCTGTAATGGTATTTACAAGCATTGGGAAGAAAGTCATGATCACGACAACCGCAGCTTTGGATTGCCAGTCAAATCCAAACCACATTACCATAATTGGAGCGATTCCAATAATTGGTAAAGCACTGATTAGGTTTCCTAAGGGNAGAAGTCCTTTTTGAAGAAATGGGATTCTATCAACCATGATTGCAATGATAAATCCTGAAAAACATCCCATAAAATATCCTGATAAGACAGCCTTTAAAAAAGTTTGTTGAAAATCTTCCCACAACATTGGGATTGAATTTGAAAAGGCGATTCCTATTTTTAGCGGTGAAGGTAATAGTATATGTGGGATTTTTAATCCTACTGTCAATACTTGCCATAAAAAAAGTAAAGAAATGCCAAATAAAACTGGAACAACTAAATTTATAACAAAGTTTAATTTTGAATTAAGTGATGTATCAATTTCTGACCAACTGCTTAACATTTCCCAAATCATTACACATAATGCAAATAAATACATCCACAAACCTAAACCAGCTTTNTCACTCCCAATATTATGTACCCCATAAAGTAAAATATAAATTCCNAAAATAACTGAAATACTTAAAAATAAAGAATTTTTTATATTGTTCTTATAATTCTTTTTAAAAACCATTTTCATAGAAGTGAAAATTGGAATTAATGATATTAATATNATTATCCAATNGCCATTCATCCAATCATTATAAAAAAATAACTGAATGATAAAAATGAACGTTAAGAAAGTGTATCTAATGGAGAACATAATGTTAAAAAATTTTTAATCAAACTAGCCTACCTCCCATTTTTTTGAGAACAATTTTTTCTATAGCAATCATCAAGAACACTAAGATTGCAGCTAATATTGAGGCGCAAATCAATGCACTCCATATTTGAATCGTTTGTCCATAATATGAACCAGTAAGTAATCTTGCACCTAGACCTGCTTGAGCACCTGCAGGTAATTCTCCTACAATTGCTCCAACTAAACTTATAGCTATAGATACTTTTAAGCTGGCAAAGAGAAATGGTGTTGATGATGGCCANCGCAATTTGAAAAACGTGTGGGAATNACTNGCACAATAGGTCTTCATCAGGTCCATNTGNATNGGATCCGGAGAACGTAACCCCTTCACCATTCCGATGGTAACCGGGAAAAAACAAAGATAAGCAGAAATAATAGATTTTGGAAAGAGTCCTGTCAGTCCAATTGAGCCTAGCCCTACAATTATCATAGGGGCTATAGCAAGAATCGGTATGGTCTGTGAGGCAATGATCCAGGGCATCACACTGCGGTTCAAGGTAGGTATGTAAACAATCCCCACCGCCAGCACAATCCCAAGCAAGGCCCCGATCCCGAAACCTACCAGAGTCGATGAAATGGTAACCCAGCCGTGATAAACGAGGCTTCTTTTGGAGCTCACCTTCCGTTGAAGGATGGACTTGTTCATATCCTTCAGGATTTGATGCGGAGCCGGCAGGATCGGCCGTTCCATTGCCCAGGCATCCTGTCTTAATTTTTCAAAATTCCATTCCGTCTTCTGCCGTTCATACCNATCTATTAAAACAGGTGAATTAAGATAAACCGCACCCGCATACCAGATCAGGATGATGAAAGCCACCACCACCGAAACAGGGATCAATGAGGAATCACGCAAGCGACGAATCATTGTTCAAAAAAACTTTGGTGATGTTGTCTTNTGAAATAGACGGGAAATGAATTTGCGCTCAATCATAACTGTGTCCGGCACGCAGTCCTTCCCGGATGCGGTGAGAAAGATCCAAAAATTCCGGGGTTTCCCGGATNTCCAGAGTCCGGTCCGGAGGAAGGTCACTGTCGATGCATTCGATGATCCGACCCGGTCTTGGAGACATCACCACGATCCTGGTGGAGAGGTATGCAGCTTCCGGGATCGAATGGGTGACAAAAACAACGGTTTTCCGATTCTTTTCCCAGAGTCTCAGGAAATGCTCATTCAGTTGATCTCTGACGATTTCATCGAGCGCGCCGAAAGGCTCGTCCATCAGAAGCAGTTCCGGATCAAAGGTCAATGCCCTGGCAATCGAAACCCGTTGCTGCATCCCGCCGGAAAGCTGCCAGGGGAACTTTTTCTCGAAGCCTTCAAGGTTGACCATTTTCAGGCTTTCTTTTGCCCGTCGGGTTCTTTCCGCAGCATCGATGCCCATGATTTCCAGGGGCAATTTGAGGTTTCCCTCCACCGTCCGCCAGGGAAATAAAGCCGGGGACTGGAACACATATCCGTAAGCCCGCTGAAGACGTGCCTGTTCGGGGCTGACCCCGTTGACGACAATGCTGCCACCGGTCGGTTTTTCAAGATCGGCGATGACCCTTAAAAGGGTGGTTTTTCCGCATCCCGAAGGCCCAATGAAACTGATGAAATCTCCACGACGGATTTCAAGATTAACTTCGGAAAGAGCGTGGATGGGACTGTCCCTGGTTTGGAACACCAAATCCAGGTTTTTGGCTTCAACGGCGTTAGCCTCCGCAGAGGTCGATGCTGCACTCAAGTTGAAACCCTATTCTTCTTGTTAAGATGTTTTGGTGAAAAACGGCATACCGCGCGGACCTGAATAGTTTAAAGGAGGCCCATCATCATGCCAGGAGAAAAAGAGGCTCCCTAATCAGGAGCCCCCCTGAATAAACAAAATTCCGCACTAGAGATCAGTCCAAGCGGGAACCGGTCAGGGCGCGTTTAACAAATTGACCGCCCTTTTCAATCTTCTGCTCATTGTTTTCAATGATCACCCTGCCTCGGCTTAGAACGGTTTCGGTAAAACCCTGCACTTCGAAACCTTCGTAGGCAGAATAGTCTACACGCATGTGGTGGGTACAAGGATTTTTGACACTGATGGTTTCCTTGCGTTCAGGATCGAAGATGACTATATCCGCATCGGTTCCGACTGCGATGGTTCCTTTTTTGGGGAAAAGACCGAAAGCTTTAGCCGCGGCGGTGGAAGTGACCTCGACAAAACGGTTAATATCCATTCGCCCTTTGACCACTCCACCATTGTAGATCAGACTCATCCGGTTTTCCACACCCGGTGCCCCGTTGGGGATCTTGGTGAAGGATTCCAAACCAAGTTCCTTCTGTTCTTTGAAGCAGAAAGGGCAATGGTCGGTGGCGATTGTTTCCAAGTCACGAAATTTAAGTCCTTGCCAGAGTTCATCCTGGTTCCATTTTTCACGGAGGGCAGGGGTCATCACCCATTTTGCACCTTCAAACCCCTCTTTTTCATAATAACTCTTGTCGAGGAAAAGATACTGGGGACAGGTTTCCGCGATCACATCGATTCCGCGCATTCGGGCCCTTTTGACCTCTTCCAATGCATCGGAACAGGAAAGGTGGACGATGTATANTGGNACCTTCGCNACTTCNGCAATGGCAATCGAGCGATANACACCCTCCGCTTCCATCCTGGTGGGNCGGGTCAAACCATGCCACTTTGGTTCNGTNTGCCCNTCGGCAACCGCTTCCTTGATGATTTCATCNATCACGATNCCGTTTTCCGCGTGCATGCAGATNCGGGTGCCGTTATCTCCNGCCTGACGGAAAGCACGGTAAAGNGTTCCNTCNTCAACATACAAAACACCNGGATAGGCCATGAANAGCTTGTAGGAAGTNATTCCCTCATCCGCCAGTTTACGCATCTCNCCNAGCCTNGAATCCGGCATNTCGGTAATGATCATNTGNAAGGCNTAATCGATGAGNGCCTTGCCNTCGGCCTTTTCATGCCANGTNTCGAGTCCTTTGAGNGTCGACTCTCCTTTNGTCTGAATCGCNAAATCNATCACACANGTNGTTCCTCCGAAAGCNGCTGCACGCGGNCCNGACTCNAAATCATCGGCACTCATNGTCCCGCCGAAAGGCATATCGAAATGCGTGTGGGGATCGATTCCCCCGGGAATCACCAGGCGGTTTGAGGCATCGATGACCTTGTCTGCCCCCATTTCCAGATTTTTCCCGATCTGGGTGATTTTTTCGTCCTCGATGAAAATATCTGCGTTGTAATCATCGACTGCGGTGACGATCCGGCCGTTCTTGATCAGTGTGCTCATAGTTTCTCCTTTTCGAATCGGTCCTGAAAAAAGGNTTCAGACTCTTTTCGGATGATTTTGGGTTATTCCCTTCAGGCTGTTTCGGTGACAGCCATCGGGTTATTCGGGTGGGTCGTCCAGTTCTGGTATTCCTTGCCGGAATCAACCCGTTCCATGGTGATGCAGTTGTCCACCGGACAAACCAGCATGCATAGGTTACAGCCGACGCATTCTTGGTCGATGACCTCGAAACTTCGGCTTCCGTTGCTTTTGTTCATTTTGATCGCCTGATGCGAGGCGTCTTCACAGGAAATGAAGCACAACCCGCACTCGACGCAAAGTTCCTGATTGATGCGGGCCTTGACNTCGTATTTCAGATTCAGATACTGCCAGTCCACTACATTTTTTGCAGCCATTCCACGGAAGTCCTCGATCTTCTCGTATCCCTTTTCGTCCATCCAATGATTCAGTCCTTCGATCATNTCTTCGACGATCCTGAAACCATAGTGCATGATGGCGGTGCAAACCTGCACTCCCTCAGCCCCCATGGACATGAATTCCGCCGCATCTTTCCAGTTGGAAATNCCTCCTATGGCNGAAATCGGCAGGCCCAGGGTTTCAGGATCCCGGGCAATCTCCGAAGTCATGTTGAGGGCAATCGGCTTGACTGCCGGGCCACAATAACCTCCATGGGTTCCTTTGCCTTCAATGCTGGGTTCCGGGCTCATCGAATCGAGATCGACCGAGACGATGGAACTGATCGTATTGATCAGCGAAACTCCGTCGGCTCCTCCTGCTTTGGCCGCGCGGGCGGGGTAGCGGATGTCGGTGATNTTGGGAGTCAGTTTGACAATGCAGGGAAGGTCCGAATTTTCTTTGACCCAGCGTGTAACCATTTCAACATAGTCGGGAACCTGCCCCACCGCAGCACCCATCCCGCGTTCTGACATTCCATGGGGACAGCCGAAATTCAGTTCCACTCCGTCGGCCCCGGTATCTTCAACTTTCCTCAGGATGTATTCCCAGTCGTTCTGGTTACAGGGAACCATCAGNGACACAACCACCGCACGGTCCGGCCATTCCTCTTTGATTTGTTTGATTTCGGCAAGATTGACATCCAGGGGACGGTCGGTGATCAACTCATTGTTATTGAGCCCCATCATCTTCTGTCCGTTCAGATTCACGCTGCCGTAGCGTGAAGTGACGTTGACGATCGGCGGGTCGATCCCCAAAGTTTTCCAGACCACTCCACCCCAGCCGGCCCTGAAGGCACGATCCACGTTGTAATATTTATCGGAGGGGGGTGCGGAGGCAACCCAGAAGGGATTCGGAGAAGGAATTCCTGCNATGGTGCAGCTTAGATCTGCCATGGTGTTTCCTTTTCTTTTGAGATTATCAATTCCTCAGCCATTGGTCCATCGCAATGGCTGCCTGTTTGCCCTGCTCTACCGCGTGAACGGTCAAATCCTCTCCGGAACGGATGCAGTCTCCTCCGGCCCAGATCCCTGACTGGCTGGTAGCGCCTTGTTCATCCACTGCCAATTTCCCTGAATTCATCTCCATTTCCAGGTCAAAAATGTCAGACATCATTTTTTGTCCGAGGGCGAGGAAGACACAATCAGCATCGATTTCCAAATACTCACTCTTTCCTGTCAGTTTTCCTGAGGAATCAGGTTCCGTGTACTCGAAGCGGATTCCGGAAAGCCTCCCGTTTTCCATCATCCAGGAATCGGGCTGGAGCCAGGTTCGGATACGGACGTCATTGACCTGGGCGAATTCCTGTTCGACGTCGGTGGCAGACATCTGTTCCGGACCCCGACGGTAAACCATAGTGACGTCTTCCGCGCCGAGTTTTTTGCTTTGCACAGCAATGTCGATCGCCGTGCTNCCGCCTCCGATAACGACCACCCTGCGGCCTACCGGAAGATTTTCCAGGTTCTGGGCCTGCCTGAGGTCTTCGATGTAATCGACCGCNCTGTGAACTCCTTCACCGGGGGTTTCACCGATATCAAGTTGGTTCACGTCTCCCAGGCCGATTCCCAGGAAAACCGCATCGAATTCCTCTTTCAGTTCAGACAGTTTCAGTTCTTTTCCGAGACGGACNCCGCAACGGGTTTCGATGCCACCAATGGAAAGGATAAAATCAACCTCACGCTGGGCGAAACCATCCACGGTTTTGTAGGCGGCAATCCCGTATTCGTTCAAGCCGCTCAATTTTTCCCGGGCTTCAAAAACCACCACATCATGGCCGAGCATNGCAAGCCGGTGNGCACAGGAGAGTCCTGCCGGACCACCNCCNACGACNGCAACCTTTTTGCCACTGGCAGGGGCTCTCTGGAAAAGCGTNTCCCCTTTTTCCATCAGCCAGTCGGTGGAATACCTCTGGAGTTCTCCGATCCGGACCGGTTGCCCTTCCTGGGTGTTCCGCACACAGACTCCNTCACAGAGTACTTCGGTAGGACATACTCTGGCGCACATGCCACCCATGATGTTTTGGCTTAGAATGTCCTTTGCCGAACCACGGATGTTGCCGGTAGAAATCTTGCGGATAAAACTCGGAATGTCGATCGCTGTCGGACAGGCATTGACACAGGGNGCGTCAAAACAATAATAGCAACGCTGAGCCTCCAGCATTGCGTTTCCGGAATCCAGCGGAGGATGNATGTCCTCAAAATTCTGCTCCAGTTGCTGGCGGCTGAGCCTGCCTGACTGGATGTCAGGTGTCTGTGACATGNTNCTTTATTGTTGATTACAAATTGAATTACGAGCCAAGCANAACTCTCTGAACTTCTCCTATCGAAGCTCNATCAGGTCTTCATANACTTCNGGNCGNCGGTCACGGAAAAACTGCCAGAGATTCCTGATTTCACGAACCATGTCCATGTCCATGTCGTGTACCAGCAGTCCGTCTTCGTCTTCCCCCAACTGGGCNTCGATCTTTCCACGCGGATTGACCACGTAGCTGGATCCGNAGAATTTGCCGATGTTCCAGGGCTCTTCACTGCCGACCCGGTTGATGGCACCNATGAAACAACCATTGGCCACCGCAGAAGCGGGCTGCTCNAGTTCCCAGAGGTATTGGGAAAGCCCGGCGACGGTTGCCGAAGGATTGACGATGTATTCTGCACCGTTCAAAGCCAGCGCCCGCCATCCCTCAGGAAAATGCCGGTCGTAACAAATGTAAACACCGAGATTACAGTAAGCCGTCTCGAACACGGGATATCCCAGATTTCCGGGCTTGAAAAAGAATTTTTCATAAAAACCCGCCACATGGGGTATGTGATTTTTCCGGTATTTCCCCAGATACTCGCCATCCGCATCAATCACCGCGGCGGTGTTGTAATACACGCCGACCATTTCCTCTTCATAAATCGGCACCACAATCACCATGTTGTGCTTCTTCGCGTATTCCTGCATCAGTTTGGTGGTGGGACCTTCCGGGATCTTCTCCACAGCGGCATACCACTTCGCATCCTGACTCGGGCAAAAGTAGGGCTGGGTGAAAACTTCCTGCATGCAGAGAATCTGAACCCCCTTGCTGCCTGCTTCATCGATCAGCGGCAGATGGGCCTCTATCATCGCTTCCCGTATCTGTTCCGGGGACATCGAGGTATCCCCCTTGAGTGACATCTGTATCAATCCCGCACGAACTTTCATGAGTCTTCCTTAGTTTTTATGTGAATCCGGACGAGAAAANACCTCAGCCCGGGAATTAATCTTGACCGTTCGGTCAGGTTTATTTACATCATCAGCCTACAAGAANACAAGTTATTTTTGCTGAAATCCGCATAGGCGATGGATTTTCAGGGTTTTTCTTTAAAAAAACAGCAACNANTAAACGTTTCGTGNTGGACCGCAATCCTTTANCAGGACTGAGGANNTTTTGAAAAACGATCTCTCCAAATACAAGAAGACTGCAAAATCGGTGCGCAAGAATCAGATCCGTATCAACAATGAACGCAGGATTCTGGCAGCTGCGGTTAAAATTTTCGCAGGTTACGGCTACCAGGGTGCAACGATGAGGAAGATTGCGGAAGAAGCAGGCCTTCCCAAAGCAAACCTGCATTATTATTTCCAGACCAAGGAGCAACTTTATCGGCAGGTGTTGGATGGAATTTTCAAGGATTGGCTGGCGGCAGCAAACACCTTCGATGAATGTGAGGAACCGGTGGAAGCTTTGCGGGGATACATCGAAACCAAAATGGACTTATCCCGAAAACGTCCTTTGGAGTCAAGAATCTGGGCNGANGAAATTCTACGCGGTGCTCCCCTGATTCAGGACCAGCTCGAGNAGACTCTGGCAGCATGGCTCGACACCCGGGTAAAACGCATCACCGACTGGATCAACACGGGAACAATCCAGGCTATGAATCCGCGGATTCTGATGTACATGATCTGGGCGGTGACCCAGCATTTTGCCGATTTCGAATCCCAGATCCGGGCGCTCAACCAGCAGCAGAATCTTTCAGACGAACAATTTGCNGAAGCGAAAANACAGGTGGTTCAAACGATCCTCAAGGGAATCGGTGCCCTCGATTGAAAGGAATTTNNGANTCTTTTNCGGAAAACGGTTGGGATNCAGGAAATCANAAGNTGNTCCCGNAACCAAGAAAATTGCGGANTGGAGNAATCAGAAATGNGACCAGCCGTCCCGGACCTTCATGAATTCATCGATGATCCCCCGATANCGTTGATTCAATTCATCGAGTATCCGGAACGATTGGTTTTTGACCAGTTTCAGTTCGGCATCCAGGTTCTGGAACTCTGAGACNTGTCGCAGTACCCACCCTTCAGTCCCCGCATCGATGAAAAAAACTTTGTTCTGGTCCTCAACAGGCTGCTGCGGATAGGTGAAACGAACCACAATTCTCCCGCGCTGTTCCCCTGCCCAATAGTGGATGGTTCCTTTTTCGGGATGTTCAAAATCTCCCTCGACGGCACTGGGCCAGTGCTTTTTNAATTCNTCTTCCAGTTTCCATTCTGGATTCTCAGATGCTGCCTGGAGTTCGTTCATGATAAAGCAATTTTGTCAGCACAGAACGGGTTTGCGGATCACTGAACCGATAGACCGCACGGTCCATCAGGTAATGAATGAATCCACTTGAAAATCCAATGACCATCACCAGCGGAAGCCAGCTTTGCCGCTGGATCCATTCCCACCATNCGGGCCACCACTGGGCGCTGTAGGCACTGTCNGCAGAGAGNGCCTCGATTTCCATCATCGGGGTCATCANTAACGAAACCNAACATAGCAANATCAGTACCCCNACCCGGGAACGAATGTGAAGAATCCGGGAATGCGAAGACCCTTCTGTTTGCCTGGATGAGATATCGTTTCCCCCGAGGAAACTCACCAGCCCGACTGCCGACATCCAGTGCTGAAGAGTCCAGAGCACCAGAAAGCGGAAAGGATCGAGTACAAACGCGGCGCCGACCATGACGCCCAGTTGAAGCAGATACAGCAGGCGCGGCAGGCTGCCTCCCGAGCGGAATTCCCTCTGGAGCATGAACAAGAACCAACAGAGACTAAGAATCAACCCGAACTGGAGTAACTGCTGTTGCTGCCCCCCGAAGACTTCGGAGGTCAGGATCGGACCGGTCCAATCTTCCTGGAGAATCGCGGTTCCATGCAGGACTTCCGCGAAAATCACCAACCCTCCTGCCGCCCCGAGGCAATACCAGCGGTCACGGATTTTTTCAAAAACATCTTCGGAACCCGGGGCGAGNTGACGGTAGAGACGCAGCATGCCGAAATGCTGCGCCGCAAAATGATAGATTCCCCAAAAATAATCGAGCATTGCCAGNCTTAAAATCCTTAATGAAAAAGGAAGGGGCAGCAGCGATTCCGGAAGCAATAGCCAAAAACCCGTCAGCAGCAAAACGCCNAGGGGAATNANNATGAACCTTTGCCGCTGATCATGGAGCAATGGACGGAAAGAAGGGGAAAACCAGCCGAGGTAAAGTGAACTGACTCGATGACCAATCCAGAAGAGAAATACTCCAACGGCGTAGATCGGATCCAGATCGTCTAGAAACAGAACCAGNGGAAACAGCCAGATTCCNGGAAAGATCCAGAAAAGATCCCANCCNANNCCCTGGATCCANAATGTTCCGGGAGTTTTTGANGGNGCTTGGAAGATTTTTTGGACCAGAGGNCCNGCATTCATAAACATCCGGAANTTANTTTACGTCTCGTCGTAAAACCATTCCGGATGTTGAATTTCAGTCCGAAAGGCGTTTCCAGATCAAAGGCATGACCAGCACCGCCAACATGATTTTCAGGCTTTCGGAAAGCAGAAAGGGGATCAATCCTGCAGCCAACGCTTTTTCAAAACCGATGAAGCTGGAAAGCCAGAGGATTCCGGGAGTGAAGATCAGCAGGGTGCCGGCAAGCATGGCAGCCAGTGTCTTGGCCATCGACCTGTCCCAACCGAGGCTGGCCAGGTATCCAATGGCATAGGAAGCCATGAGAAATCCTGCAAGATATCCTCCGGTCGGTCCCACCATATATCCCAGTCCGCTGCCGGTGGCAAAAACCGGAAGGCCAATTGCTCCCTGAGCAAGGTAGAGCCCGACTGTTGCAGCACCCAACCTGGCGCCGTAGGCCATTCCGATCACCAGCACCACAAAGGTCTGCATTGTCATCGGCACAGGCCAGAAGGGAATCTGGACCTTCGCGGAAACGGCAAGAAGCACTGAGCCGGCAAAGGCCAGAACGAATTTGAACCAGATCGATTCTTCGATTCTCGGTAAAACGGTTGTCGCTATACTTGGATACATGATTCGCTCCAAAAAGGTGTCATTGATTTGTTGAAGATAACTATCCCAGATTTTGAATCAAGGGACCAGTTTTTCCATCGAATTCTTTTAAGGAAAAAAGACAGAGGATGAAAAGTTTGGGTTACAGTTGCTTCATCCGCCAGGTTTTCATTTCATAATGATTCATCATCGTTTTTTATCAGAAAATCAACGGATAGGATTTATCCTTCCTCTTCATAAAATAGAGCAATCAGTTCATTAAAATTCATTGAAAATGACTCCCTTCTCATGAGGGCTCAATCCATTTCATGGATCATTTAAAAAAAGGGGATCCCAGGATTCCACAGGAAGCTCCCGAGGCATTCATCAACCGTGAGATGAGCTGGCTTTGTTTTGCGAGACGGGTGCTCAACCTGGCGGAAGACCCGGAGGCTCCGCTTTTGGAGCGGGTCAAATTCGCCGGCATTATGGGGATGATCTACGATGAGTTTGCCATGAAAAGGCTGGGCGGATTACGGCGTCTGATGCAGAAAAAAAAGCATCGCCTCTCCCCGGACGGCCTCAAACCCTTGGAGGAACTTCAGTTGTGCAGGACGGAACTGACCCGGCAGAGGGGGATTTTGGCCGACCTGGTTCAGCATCAACTGCGCCCTGCCCTGAAAGCAGAAGGAATCCCGATTCTCGATCACAAGGATCTGAGCGCATCGCAAAAAGACGAACTGAACCATTATTTTAAAGATTCGGTGCAGCCCATCCTCTCTCCCCTTGCCGTAGACATCGGGCATCCTTTCCCCTTCATCAGTTCCCTGGCGCTGAACCTGGCAATCACCATCCACCGACCGGATTTAAATCAGCCGCTGTTCATCCGCCTCAAGGTTCCGACCAACCGTCCGCGGTGGGTTCCCGTTTCCGAAGGCGGATTCGTCCCCCTGGAACAGATCATGGAGGCACATCTGAAGCAGCTTTTTCCTCGCAGCAGCAGGATCGAATGTCACCTCTTCCGNGTCATCCGCGGAGCAAAGGACGATCCCTGGGACCGTTACCCCGGGGAGCAGGAGGAAGAACCCAGTTACGAGCCCGGCAGCCTGATCGACATGGTCAGTTATGAATTGACCGCCCGGAGATTTGCCGGGGTGATTCGGCTTCAGGTCAGCCAGGGAATGCCTCAAGAACTCAAGCTCTGGATCTGCCGTCAACTTGAAGCAGATCCAGAAGANATCCATGTAATCAAGGGATTGCTTTCACTCACTGACCTGGCCCGTTTCCAGGTTGAGGGGCGCTCGGATCTCCAGGATCCGCCTCATGTCCCGGTGATTCATCCCCGACTGAGGAATCTGGAACTCGAAGACCCGGATTCACTATTCGCGGAAATCCGCAAAGCAGATCTGCTTCTGCATCATCCCTATCACGATTATGAAACCTCCATCCTCCGCTTTCTTGAATCTGCGGTTCGTGACCCCAAGGTGTTGGCATTGAAGTTGACGATCTACCGCACCAGCAGTCGTTCCCCCATCATCCAGATCCTCAAAGAAGCAGCGATGGCAGGCAAGCAGGTGGTGGTGCTGGTGGAAATCACCGCCCGTTTTGATGAGGCCCCGAACATCGCCTGGGGTGAAGAACTGGAAAAGGCCGGTGTCCACGTGGTTTACGGAGTCAAACGTCTGAAAACCCATGTCAAACTCGGATTGGTGATCCGCGAGGAGGAAGACGGCTTGCGCCGTTATGTCCACCTCTCGACAGGGAACTACCACACCGGGACGGCCAAACTGTATCAGGATCTCGGCATCCTGACCTGCAATGCCGAGCTGGGTGAGGGGGTTTCAGCGGTTTTTAACGAACTCTCCTCAGCGCTTCCGGCAGAAGAATACGGCCCTTTGCTGGTGGCTCCCCACAACCTTCGCCAGCGATTCACCCAACTGATCCGGATTGAAGCGGAAAATGCAAAGAATGGAAAACCCTCCGGAATCCGGGCCAAGATGAACCAGCTCCAGGATCCACAGATCATCCATGAACTGTATCAGGCCAGTCAGGCCGGGGTCCCGATCCTCCTCAACGTGAGAGG
>FUFK010050495.1_pt1 | contig 15111 bp, 12 predicted proteins | sample 1021851 | NCBI WGS metagenome assembly FUFK01 (sample SAMEA51879418, study PRJEB19060) | metagenome | reverse complement strand
GGATCTATAACAAATTGGGTAAGAAATCTTAATTGATATGGAATTAAAAGATATTGAAGATTTTAAAAATAAATATNATGCAGATCTGTTTTTTAATACTGATATCAAAAAACTTAATTGGTTTAATATAGGGGGTAAATCAAAAATNTTTTTTAAACCAAAAAATCTTATAGAANTAAAGGAATTCCTAAAACTGTATAATAATAGAGGAAAAATGTTTATATTAGGAATGGGTTCAAATGTGTTATTTAAAGATAATACTTATGAAGGAGTAATAATCAAACTTAGCCACAATTTTAGTACATTATCAAAATTAAAACCAGACACAATAATAGCAGGCTCAGCTTGCTCACAAAAAAAACTTTCAGAATTTGCACTAGAGAATGGAATAAGTGGTTTTGAATTTATGTACTGTATTCCTGGTTCGGTTGGAGGGGGTCTTCAAATGAATTCTGGATGTTTTGGGACAGAATTTAAAGACAAATTAATCTCTCTGCAATGTATTGATACAAAGGGAAATATAAGAGTTATCCAATCTAACAAAATTAAATTTAAATATAGAAAAATAGAATTAAACGAAAATTTAATTTTTTTAAGTGCTACTTTTAAAGGTGATTTATTAAATAAAAATAAAATAAAAAATTTGATGGAAGAATTGGCGATAAAAAAAAATAATTCTCAACCCTCAAAAATTAAGACTGGGGGTAGTACTTTTAAAAACCCAATCGATCAAACAACAAAAAAAGCTTGGGAACTAATAAAAGAATCAGTTCCAGAAAATATAAATTTTGGAGATGCTAGTATATCAAAAAAACACTCGAATTTTTTTATTAATAAAAAAAATGCGACATTTCAAGAAATGAACTCTTTAATAAATTTTGTAAAAAAAAAAGTTAAAGATAAAACTGGGATTAATATTAATTTAGAAATCAAAATTATAGAATAATGAAAAAAATTCTAATTTTGGCAGGTGGATATTCAAAAGAAAAAGAAGTTAGTATACAAACTGCAAAAAGTGTTTACTCAGAATTAAATAAAGATAAAAAATATAAAATTAAAGTAGTAAATCCTGATGGTAAATTTGTTCAAGTATTAAGAAACTTTAATCCAAATATAGTATTAAATTTATTGCATGGAAGATATGGAGAAGATGGCTATATCCAAGCAATTTTAGAATCCGAAAAAGTAAAATATACTCATTCAGGCGTATTATCATCTTCTTTAGCAATAGATAAGGAACTGTCAAAAAAAATTTTTATTAAAAACAACATTTTGACGCCTAAGTATCTTAAATTCTCTTATAGAAATAATATAAACAAATTGAAATTATTAAATAATTTACAAAAAAGGATTGGATTTCCTCTAGTTGTAAAACCTCTTAATGAAGGCTCTAGTGTAAATGTTTTTATATGTAACAAAAATAATATTTTGAAAACTCTTACAAAACTAAATGAATATGGAGAGGTTTTATTAGAAAAATATATACCTGGGAGAGAAATACAAGTTGCAATTTTAGAAAATAAAGTGCTCGGAGCAATTGAGCTTAGACCAACTAGAAAATTTTATGATTATCAAGCCAAATATAACCCAAAGGCAAGAACGGAGCATATAATTCCTGTAGAAATTTCAAAAAGAAAATATCAGGAATTAACAAAAATTGCTCTAAAAGCACATAAAATTTTAAATTGTAGAGGGGTTACACGATCAGATTTTAGGTATTATAAAAACTCCTTTTATTTACTAGAAACTAACACACAACCAGGAATGACTTCACTCTCATTAGTGCCTGAAATAGCAAATTTTAATAACATTACTTTCAAAAATTTGATAATAAAAATTTTGGAAGATGCTTCAATCAATAAATAAAAAAAAAATATATTTTTATTTGGTTTCATTTTTATTTATATCAACAATCCTCAATAATAATTTAATAAGTAATTTGAAAAATGTTTTTCAGATTAGAGAAGTTAAAGTTGAAAATGTTAAAAAAGAAATTAATGACAATATACTATCAAACTCTAGTTTTTTATTAGGTGAAAATATTTTTTTTGTAAACAAAAATTTTTTTTTAGAAAAATTTGATAAACTCAATTTTATTGAAAGCATAAGTATCAAAAAGAAATATCCTTCAATTATTAATATTCAAACAAAACAAACTAATTTAATTGCAATCACGTATCTAGACCAAAAAAAATATTTTATAGGTCAAAATGGAAAATTTATAATAGCAAAACAAATTTCGAATAAAAAAAAATTACCAACTATTTTTGGAAAATTTAAACCAGATGATTACATTTTTCTTCAAAGAGAACTTTTAAATCAAAAAATTGATTTAGATGAAATAACCAGATACTATTTTCACAAAAATAAAAGATGGGATTTATATTTTGCAAACAATATTATAATTCAATTACCTAATAAAAATATTTCTGAAGCAATAAATCTTTTCAAAAAATTTAGATCAAAAAATAACATAAATTCAAATACAATTATTGATTTAAGAATTAAAAATAGATTAATTTTAAGAAATGGGTAAAAACAATTATTTCAATGTTATCGATTTTGGATCATCTAAAATTCGATTTGCATCCTTTGATAATAACTTCGATAAAAAATTTTCAGATTCAATAAAAGTATATACAAACGAGAATTTACAAAGTCATTTTGAGGCAATTAATAAAATTATAAAAAAAGCTGAAAAAAATTTTTCTGATCATATCGAAGATATTGTTTTAATTCTAGATACTGACCAATTATTTACAATAGATATATCATTAACAAAAAATTTAGATAGAAGTTCAAAAATAAATAAATTACATGAGCCTTTAATATTAGAATTAAATCAAATAATTAAATCACATTATGATAAATATTATTTATCCCAAATAATAATAGATAAATGTATAATCGATGACGAAAAAATTTTTGAAGAATTTCCTAAAGATAAAATAGTAGATAATAATTTAAAAGTTGACTTTAAATTATTATGTTTTCCAAAATTGTTTGTAAAAAAAATAATAGATAATTTTATTAAATTTAATTTAAATATAATAAATATATTTTGTTCTTCTTATATAAAATCTCAATCGTATGTAAAAAAATTAAGTGAAAACAAAACCGCCTTTTTAGATGTTGGATTGAGAAGATCTTCAATCTTTTTTTTTGAAAATAAAAAAATTAAATTAATCGAAACAATCCCAATAGGAGGAAATCATATCACAGCAGATATCTCAAAAATTTTTAAAATTTCAGAAATGGAAGCAGAAAAATTAAAAAAATCATTTAATAAAACTTATACAGAGTTTTCATACAACAATAAAACAACAGAAGATACGATGGTTATTCATGAAATTATTAATAAAAATATTTCAGTAGATTTATTAAAAAAAGTGATTTTGTATAGAGTTCAAGAAATCATAGATTTAATATTTAAAAAATCAAATATTAGTGATCGTAAAAATGTATTAGAAGGCTCAGATCTATTCTTGATTGGCGAAGGATCCAAACTATTTAAAAATAATTCATTTTATTTGGATAATAGATTTGGTTTTAAGTCAATTAATTATTATAGCGAGTCAGATGTTCAAATCTGTAAATGTGGCCTGGAAAATCATAAGATACACTATGAACTGCCAAAAATAATTAATAAAAAGTACGGAATTTTTGAAAAATTTTTCAACTTTTTCGACAAATGATGGTATTTTCTTGTAATATTTCTTGAGTATTTAATTTACAGCATATTTTATATAAATTTGTTGTGTCAATACTTACTCAAAAAACAATTTCAAAAAAAATATCTCTCAGTGGAATTGGTATTCATTCAGGAAAAAATGTAAGATTAGATATTTTACCCGCGGCTCCAAATACAGGAATTTTATTTAAAAGAGTAGATTTAAAAAAAAATAACATAATATATCCGCTTTACAATAATGTCTCAGATACAAAACTTTGTACAACCATATCNAACGAACATGGNGTAAAAGTTTCAACAATTGAACATTTAATGGGTGCTCTTTATGGCGTAGGAATAGATAATGCTATTATAGAATTGAACTCGCAAGAAGTGCCAATAATGGATGGGTCTGCAAAATTATTTGTAGAAAAAATTAATGAAGTTGGCTTAAAATTTAGTGATCAACCTATCAAAATAATTAAAATAAATAAAAATATTACAATAAAAGAGAACGAAAAAATTATATCAATAGATAAATCAAATGTTACTGGTGAAATAGAATTTGAAATAAAATACCAAAATAAATTAATAGGTAACCAAAAAAATAAAGTAAATGTGTTTGAAGATAATTTAAATAATATTTATAATTCAAGAACATTCTGTTTATATGAGGATATTGAAAAATTAAAAAAACTTAATCTTGGCAAGGGCGGTAGTTTAGAAAATGCTATAGTTGTCAAAGACACATTAGTATTAAACAAATCTGGTTTAAGAAATAACTTAGAGTTTGTAAATCATAAAATTCTTGATTGTATGGGTGATTTATTTTTATCTGGATATAAAATAATTGGAAATCTAAAATGTTCTCAGGGTGGACATCATTTAACTAACGAATTGCTTAGAAAAATTTTTGAAGATAAAAACAATTATTCTTTAATCGAAATTAAAGGAAAGCAATTACCATATACTTTCGGAAATTACTATAATTTAAAATCTATTGCATAAAAGTTAGAAATTTAAAATTTATCTGATAAAATCACCAGATGAAATTTAAACTGAAACATTATTACATAATAATTTTTCTTCTGTTAATTTCGTGCTCGAACGATGAAAAAAAAGTAGAAGTCCTGAAAGAAAAAAGTTTAGAAGCGCAAATGATAGAAGTTTATAACCAAGGCATGGAAGAATTTGAAAGAGGAGATGTGATATACGCTGGAAAAAAATTCAGTGAAGCTGAACTTTTATATCCACAGTCAGAATGGGCTTCAAAAGCAGTGCTAATGTCTGCTTATGGGTATTTTTCTCAAGGCTATTATAATGACGCAATAAATGATTTAGAACGTTTTTTAAAAAAATACAAAAATCATCCTCAAACTGATTATGCATATTATTTGTTAGCTCTATGCCACTATGACCAAATTATTGACGAAAAAAAAGATTTAAACCAAATTTTGTTATCCCAAAAATATTTTAATTACATAGTAAAGAATTATCCAAATACAGACTACGCTTTAGATTCTAAATATAAATTAGATTTTATCTTGGAAATAATGGCTTCTAAAGAAATGTATCTAGCAAGATATTATGTTCAAAGAGAAAAATGGATACCAGCAATTAATAGATTTAAAAGAATTATCAAAGAATATGATACAACAATTTATGTTGAGGAGGCACTACACAGGCTTGTTGAGTTACATTATAAAGTAGGATTAATTGAAGAGGCAGAAAAATATGCATTTTTACTAGGTTATAACTATAAGTCCAGTAAATGGTATGAGGAAAGCTACAAAATACTAAATTCAGATTATAAAAAAGAAAAATTAGTAAAAAAAGATGACAAAGAAACAATACTTAAAAAATTTAAAAAATTGTTTAAATAATGTTGAGAATTAATGAAAAAAGAGGATTTAAAAAAAAAGTATAACCTAAAGCTTCAAGAATTAGAAAAACACAACAGACTTTATTATCAAAATAGCAAACCAATTATATCTGACTCTAATTACGATAGATTAAAATCAGAGATAAGTGAATTAGAGAGAAAATATAAATTTTTAAATAGTAAAAACTCTCCAAATATAAATGTTGGATATAAACCTTCTAAAACATTTGAAAAATATGTTCATAAAATTCAAATGTTATCTTTATCTAATGCATTTAATGAGCAAGATTTAAATAATTTTGAAAAAAAAAATTTTAATTTTTTAAATAAAAAAATTAAATTCGAATATAGTGTTGAACCAAAAATTGATGGAATTTCAGCATCATTGACATATATAGATAAAAAACTTACTCACGGCGTTTCAAGAGGAGACGGTAAAGTTGGAGAGGTAATTACAAATAATCTTAAAACTATAAATGATATACCACACGAAATACAAGCGGATGATTTTCCTCAAGAGATAGAAATCAGGGGAGAGGTATTTATAAAAAAAAAGGATTTTTTTAAAATTAAGGAAAAATTTGCAAATCCTAGAAATGCTGCATCAGGATCACTAAGACAAAAAAATCCAAGTGAGACAAAAAAAATTCCACTAAATTTTATTGCCTACACTTTTGGATATACCTCTGATGAAGATTTTAAATTTCAGTCTAATTTCTTAAAAAAACTAAAAAAATGGGGTTTTAAAACAAGTAAACATAATAAAGTTTTTAATTCGATTAGTGAATTAGTAAAATTTCATAAAAATTTTGAAGAAACAAGGTTTGATTTAGATTATGATGTTGATGGATTAGTTTATAAGGTAAATGACATAAGCTTGCAGACCAGGCTAGGATTTACATCAAATGCACCACGTTGGGCAATAGCACATAAATTCTCAGCTGATAGTGCTAAAACAAAAATTCTTAATATTGAAATTCAGGTTGGTAGAACAGGTGCCTTAACTCCTGTAGCAAAAGTTCAACCTGTAAATATTGGTGGAGTTGTTGTCTCGAATGCAACACTTCATAATGAGGATGAAATTAAAAGAAAAGATATACGAATAGGTGATATAGTTAATATAGAAAGAGCGGGTGATGTGATTCCTCACGTGATTGGAGTTGAAAAAAATAAAAGAAGCAAAAACTCAAAAACTTTTGAATTTCCGACAAATTGTCCATCATGTGGATATACAACAATTAAGGAATATAACAAAATTACAAAAAAATATGACGCTGTAAGAAGATGTGCAAACGACGGATTTGGATGTGAGAAAATTGCTATTGAAAAAATAAAGCATTTTATTTCCAAAGAGGCATTAAATATTGATGGTTTTGGAAAAAAAGTAGTTGAAAAATTTTGGGAATTAAATTTAATAAAAAAACCACAAGATATTTTTTCATTAAACTATAGTAAAATTGCTAAAATGGATGGATGGGGCGAGCTATCTGTAAAAAATTTAAAAAACTCGATTGAAAATTCTAAAAAGTTATCTTTGCAAAGATTTATTTATTCTATTGGGATAAGACATATAGGTATTGAAAATGCTAAATTGATTAGTGAAAATTTGAAAAATGCCTCACACTTTTTAGAAATTATAAAATCAAAAAAGTTTGAAAAATTTCTAAATATAGACGGTATAGGAGAAACTCAGATTAAATCACTAAAAAACTTTTTTTCAAATAAATTGAATACCAACATTGTAATTGAATTAAATTCAATTTTACAAATTAACAATGAAAAAATTAATGCTAATGGAATTTTAAAAGATAAAAATTTCATGTTTACTGGTAAACTTGATGGAATTAGTAGAGCTGAAGCTAAATCTTTAATAGATAAAAATTCAGGTACAACATTAAGCAATATAAATAAAAATCTTGATTTTTTGGTTATAGGAGACAAACCAACTATGAGAAAAGTAGAACAGGCTAAAAGTATGGGTATAAAAATTATCTCATTAAAAGAGTTAAAAAAATTACTTGATTAATTTAATCAGCCATTTTTTTTCAAATTTATTAAGATAAGTCGAAAATTTATTGTAAATATTTAAATGATAATCAAATAAATACCTTTTTTCTTTTTGATTAAGAATTTTATAATTTATCATATCAGTATCTATAGGTGCGTAAGTTAAATTTTCAAATTTTAATTTTTTTTTATATTTGTAAACGTAAATTAGATTTTCAATTCTGATCCCATAATGATCTTTTAAATAATATCCTGGTTCATTACTTAATATCATGCCTTTTTTTAATTTCACTTTATTTTGTCTAGAAATTCCTTGCGGGCCTTCATGAACATTTAAGAAAAAACCTACTCCATGTCCTGTCCCATGAGAATAATTTAAACCTACTTCTTTAAGAGGTTTTCTTGCCAATTTGTCAATTAANGANCCATTAAATCTTTTTTTTAAATCAGAAGTTACAACTGAAATATGTCCNTTTAAAACTCTAGTAAAATTATCTTTAATACTATTTGAGACTTTTCCAACACAAATAGTTCTTGTTACGTCTGTAGTGCCCCATTTATATTGTCCACCAGAATCTATTAAAACAATATCGTTATTCTTTATTTTTCTGTTGGTTAATTTATTTGATTTATAATGAATTATTGCACCATTTGGGCCAGAGCCGACGATTGTATCAAAACTTGGATAAAGATAATTTTTTGATTTTTTTCTATATCTTTCTAATTTTGTTTCAATTTCTTTTTCTGTTATTTTTATTTTATTTTTTTTAAACCAATATAAAAATTTTGTAAGAGCTAATCCATCTTCTAAATGCGCTTTAAAAGAATTATTTATTTCAGTTTTATTCTTTACAGATTTTAAATCATATATTGGATCATGCTGATTAGTAACTTTAAACCTACTAATTATTATTTGTTTTTCAAATATAGAACAAGTATTTGGATCAATAGAGAAATTTCCTTTTTTTAAATTACTTATTGTTTTAAATAGGCTTTCTTCATTACATAAAATAATACCTTTAAAATATTTTTTTAAATTATTATTAATTTTTTTTAGGTTAATAAATAAATATGATTTACCTTTATTTGAAATAATCAGCTTACAGTTGACCAAAGGACTATGTGGAAGATCCTTTCCTCTTATGTTTAGTAGCCAATTAACATTTTCACTTGCACTTACATACAAATAATTAATTTTATTTTTCTTCATATAAAATTTAATTTTGTTTATTTTTGCAGCTGAACTCTCTCCAGTAATATGTTTATTTAAATAAAAGATTTTATTTATTTTTTTTTCAGATTTATTTTTAAAGTTAAATTCTAAAGGAACTAAGTTGACTTTGCCTCCAAAGTAAAGATTGATTGTTTTGTCAGTAAATAATTTTGGATCAAAGCCAATTTTACTATTTCTTATATTTGATATATTTTTTGGCCAAACATAAGGTATTTCAAATATTTTGAATTTATCACCTGATTGATTATTTGCTTGTATTGTATACCTTCCATCAACAAATAGATAATTTTGCTTTCTTAAGATCAAAGCAAATCCTGCGGAGCCAGTAAAATTTGTTATTTTAATAAGATTATTTACTTTTGAATATTCAGTAAAATATTTATCATTTTTTGGAACTATATATCCATCTAATTTATTATTAATTATAAACTGTTTTAAATCTTTTATCACTTTAGTTTTTTTTGATATCTCAACCAACCAGGACTTCTTATTTCATTTTCAAATTCAATATCCTGATTAAATTCAAAATCGTTATTATCTTCATCAATAAAACTGTTATTTTTTTTTATAAATTCATCTGGTAATTCATCTACAAATCTTGATGCCATACTATCTATCCAATCCCCTTGATAAAATCTATTCATAGAGAAAGAAATCTTTGCAATTTTTTTTGCTCTAGTAATCCCCACGTATGCAAGTCTTCTTTCTTCTTCAAGACCACTTTCACCTTTCTCCTCGATACTTTTTTGATGAGGAAACAATCCCTCTTCCCATCCAGGTAAATAAACAATATTAAATTCTAAACCTTTAGATGCATGCAGTGTCATTAAGTTTACTTTTTCATTTTCCCAATCTTGATCCAAAGAAGTCGCTAAAGCAACATGTTCTAAAAAACTTTCCAAATTATCAAACTCTTTCATTGCAACTAAGAGTTCTTTAATATTTTCTAACTTATTTTCATTTTCTAAATCTTTTTTATTTTTTAACATTTCGCTGTATCCAGATTCATCTAAAACAATTTGTAAGAGTTTATTGTGATTAGTTTTTTTTCTATTCTCATATCTCCACTTTTCTAGGAGATTAAGAAGTGAAATTAAACCAACTTTTGTTTTTGGTTTAATTTTATTAAGTTCAATTAACTTTTTGGAAGCAATTTCTAAAGAACAGCTATTTTTTTTTGAAAATTCAGAGATAGTTTTAATTGTTGTATCTCCTATAGATCTTTTGGGAACATTAATTATCCTTTCAAAAGATAAGTCGTCTTGTGGTTGATTAATGCAACGTAAATAAGCAATACAATCTTTTATTTCAGCTCTTTCATAGAATTTAATTCCACCAATTATTCTGTAAGGAATTCCAACTTTTAAGAATCTTTCTTCAAATTCCCTAGTTTGAAAAATTGCTCTTACTAAAATAGCTATATCATTTAATGAGTTTTCCCTTTTAAAATTTTCTATTGTAGCACTTATTTCAGTTGCTTCGTCTTTGACATTTCTGAAACAATCTAAAGTAATTAATTCACCATTTTCTTGATTTGTGTACAATGTCTTACCGACTCTATTTTGATTATTTTCAATTAATTTTGAAGCAACGTTTAAAATATTCTGAGTTGATCTATAGTTTTTCTCTAATCTAATAATTTTAGTATTTTTATATGTCTTATCAAACTCTAAAAAATTTTTAATTTCAGCACCTCTCCAGCTATAAATTGATTGATCATCGTCTCCTACACAACAAATATTCATATTGGATACGGATAGATGCTTAAGCCATTCACTTTGTATAAAATTGGTATCTTGATATTCATCTACTAAAATATATTTAAATTTTTTTGAATAAATATATTTTATATCTTCATGATTTTTAAATATTTTTACTGTATGTAGAATTAAGTCGCTAAAGTCTGTAGAATTTAAATCAATAAGTTTTTGCTGATAGATATTATAAATTTTTAAAAAGTTTTTTTCTAAAACTTCTCTTTTTTTTAAAACTACATCTTCAGGATAAAGTCCTTTATTTTTCCATTTATCTATTACTGCCAATATATATTTGGGAGAAATTTTCTTTGTATCTATGTTTTCGCTTTTGCATATATTTTTAATTAATCTTGATTGATCATCAGTATCAATAATTGTAAAATTCGACTTTAATCCTACTGCTTCCGCATGTTTTCTTAATATTTTGGCACTTATGGAGTGAAAGGTGCCTAACCATGGTAAACCTGTTGCAACCTTTTCTAAATTTTTCGATACCCTATTTTGCATTTCTTTTGCAGCCTTGTTAGTGAATGTAACAGCTAGTATTTGACTTGAGAAAGCCTTGTGACTTCTAATTATATGTGCAATTCTTGAAGTCAGTACTTTTGTTTTGCCTGATCCAGCTCCTGCCACAATTAACAATGGACCATCAAGATGCAGTACTGCTTCTAGTTGCTTTTCATTCAAATTTGACAAATAATCATTGCTTGACATAATTTTTTTTTTATCTCTTATAAATTTAATGAATAAAATTAAGCAAAATAAAATTAACTTTACATTAATTTTAACAACTCTTGCTATTATTTTTTCATCACTAACCGTTTTATCTTTACCAGTTTTATTTAATTATGAAAGCAAAGTTACAAAAATAGAAAATAATTTTTATAAAAATTTTAAAATTTTTATAAATACTTCTGGAAAGATTACTTATAAACCCTTTCCAAAGCCACACCTATTAGTAGAAAATGCATCTCTCGATTTGTCCCAATTAAGCGAAAATAAGCAATTAATAAATACTTCTAACCTAAAAATATATATTTCCTTAAGAGATATTTATTTAAGATCTTTTAGAAATTTAATTTCCACAGAAATTTCAAACACAAATCTAGAATTTAATATTTCAGATATAAAAGATATTAGAAAACATTTATACAAAAAAATTAACAAGCCAATTTATTTAATCAATTGTAGAATTTTTATAAAAAATAAAAATAACGAAGTTATCTTAATATCACCAATAAAAAAAATTGCTTATAGCATTAATAATAAAAAAAAGATTAAAAATTTGAATATTGATGGTGCGATATTTGGATTAAGTTTTAAGTCTGAATGGAAAAGAGATTATAATTTTCCACAATCTAGTTTTCATAAAGTAAATATCTTTAATCCAAATATAGAATTAAAAAATATTTTTAAATTTAAAAATGGGAATAATTTTATAGGCACAACTCAAATTTCATACGCACAAGATAAATTGGAATACGAAATACAATTCAATAAAAATAAGATTAATATTTTTTCACCGAAAGACAAAAATATAAATTTTAATTTAAATAGTGAAATACAATTAAAGCCCTTTTATTTTGATGGTAGACTATTAATAAAAAATAGAAAAGTAGAAAAAATAATAGATAACTTGTTGTCAAACCTTCTTTTAAATGACAAAAACTATTTAGGCAATTTTAACGGTAAATTAAAAATTTCTTTTAAGGAACTTAAAAACAAATTAATTAAAAGTGGAACCATGAATTTTTCTATTAATGAAAAACAAATATATCTAAATAAAGCTGAATTTGAATTAGATAAAATTGGAAATATTACCTCAGATATAAGCTTTGTTGAAAATGATGGACAGATTAAATTTGTTTCAAGTAATCAATTAAATATTAAAAACCACATCGAATTTGCAAAAATTTTTCAAGTAAGTACAAAAAAAGTAAAAAAAATTGAGCGTATTTTCTTTGACTTAGAAAAAGATATTGGAGAAACAGATTTTACAATAAATAATATTAAAATTAATAAAATGGAAAATAAAATAAATTCAAATGAAGATTTTATAATTAAAAATATACAAAACTTGAGATCTAATATTAGAAACGTTATTGATTAATAAGGCTTTATCATTTTTTTTGGATCTACTATAATCTCGTATTCTTTTTTACTTATTAAATTTGATTTTATCGCCTCTTCTTTTAAACTAGTCCCATTTTTTAAAGCATTTTTGGCAATTTTTGCTGCATTATCGTAACCAATTTTTGGAGCTAAAGCTGTAACAAGCATTAACGAATTATCCAAATGTTCCTTAATTTTTTTTTTGTTAGCTTTAATTCCTTTTACACAATACAGACTAAAGTTTCTTACGCTGTCAGATAGAATATCTATTGATTGTAAAACGTTGTAAGCAATTAAAGGTTTAAATACATTTAATTCAAAGTGTCCGTGGCTTCCAGCAACCGTTATACCTGTATGATTTCCAATAACTTTAGCACAAACCATAGTTACAGCCTCACACTGTGTAGGATTTATTTTTCCAGGCATTATTGATGACCCAGGCTCATTCTCTGGTAACAAAAGTTCACCATATCCTGCTCTCGGTCCAGATCCTAAAAATCTGATATCATTAGAAATTTTCATCAATGAAACAGCACAAGAATTTAAAGATCCTGAGAAATTTACTATTGCATCATGTGCAGCTAGTTCAGAAAATTTGTTTGGCGCTGGTTTAAAAGGTTTTTTACAAAATTTTCTGATTTCTTTGACGATCTTTTTATCAAAATTCTTGCTTGAATTTATTCCAGTGCCAACAGCAGTTCCACCTTGAGCTAAGTAATAAATATCATTTAAACAGTATCTAATTCTCTCAATGCTTTTTTTTATTTGCTCATTGTATCCCGAAAATTCTTGTCCAAGTGATAGAGGAGTGGCATCTTGAAGATGTGTTCGTCCAATTTTAACAATTTTTTTAAATTCTATACTTTTTTTACTTAATGAATTCTGAAGTAATTTTAGACTTGGTAAAAGTTTATTAACAGTTTCTGTGGCAACTGATATATGCATAGCAGTGGGAAAAACGTCATTAGTTGATTGAGATTTATTAACATGATCATTTGGGTGAATGGGATTCTTTGATCCCTTTTTACCCTTCATAATTTCTATTGCCCTATTTGCAATTACTTCGTTAACATTCATATTTGTTTGCGTACCAGAACCTGTTTGCCAAACTTTTAAAGGAAAATTTTCTTTCATTTTACCGCTTATAATTTCATTTGATGATTTAATTATTGCTTTAGAAATTTTCGATGAAATTAATCCATCTTTTTGATGAACTATAGCTGCACTTCGCTTGATGATTGCAATAGATCTTATAATTGATTCTGGCACATATATTTTTCCAATATTAAAAAATTTTTTTGATCTTTGAGTTGATGCGCCCCAATATTTATCACTGGGCACGTTTATGCCACCAATACTATCAAATTCTTTTCTTGTTTTCATTTGTTTGAAAGATTAATTAATTAATTTATACACTAATTTCTATTTATCTTATAGGAGTAAAATGACTAATTTTCAAAAAGTAAAAAATTTTATGGAGACTTTTGGGCAAGAAGTTAAAATAAAACCATCACTAAGTTCTGATAAAATTAATAAGCTTAGGTACAATTTAATTGAAGAAGAATTAAATGAATTTAAACAGGCTTTAGACAGCAATGATCTTTTAGAGGTCGCTGATGCTTTAACCGATATTTTATATGTTACTTATGGTGCCGGGCATGCATTTGGTATAAATTTGGATGCTTGTTTTGAAGAGGTTCAAAATTCAAATATGAGCAAGTTAGGAAATGATGGAAAACCTATTTATAATGATCAGGGCAAAGTTATGAAAGGACCAAATTATTTTAAACCAGATTTATCTAAATTTATTAAGTAATTTGTAACCAATCCGGTTTCTTGATTTTAATTTTGGCTGAACCACAACTGAAAGTTTTTTCAAAATCGAATTTTTCATTCTTAACTTTGATAAGAGCATAAGGATACTTGCCATTTATTAATACTTTTCCTATTTCATCATTTTCAACTGATATAATTTCATTTTCTAAATGACCTTCTATTACTTCAATTGGTAAAAGACGTTTGTTTAATTTATCCTTTAATTTAATTCTTGCAGTATTTTCTTGGCCCACATAACAACCTTTTTTAAAATCTATTGCATTTAATTCATCAAAGTTACATTCAATGCCAAAAAGTTTATTTTGAAGTTTTNCNGTATTATTTTGTGGAATACCAATTTCATGACTCAATTTGTAATATTCATTTTTATCTACGCTTTNNAGCCCAAGTTTTTTTAATGATAAATATAATTTTTCTAAATTAGTTACTATTCTTGCTCCAAGCTCTATATTTCTAGGATCTAAAAAAATACTATCCTCTCTAAATTTAATTGTACAACCAGCATAAGAACTTGAATTTTCCATATCCAAAAATCTTTCTTTGCTAATAACTGCAATTACAAATTCATTACTTAAATTTAAAATTTCTACTTTTGATCTAAGTTTATATAAAT
>FUFK010071509.1_pt1 | contig 15114 bp, 11 predicted proteins | sample 1021851 | NCBI WGS metagenome assembly FUFK01 (sample SAMEA51879418, study PRJEB19060) | metagenome | reverse complement strand
ATATATGCTCAACATGTCAGGAGCTTTTAGACCTTTAATACAAGCCAATGAAGGTTGGACAATAATTGAAAGAGATTGGGAACAACAAGAATTTTTAATTGGTGCAGTGTTGTCTGGTGATGAAGCTATGTTGGATGCTTACATGTCTGGTGATCCATATTTATCTCTGGGCATTCAAGCAGGATCAATTCCAAAGAATGCAACAAAGGATCACCCAAAGAGAGCTATTTTTAAAACTGTTTGTTTGCAGCTGCAATATGGATCAGGCACGCAGGCGATTGCTGATAGATTGCGTTGCACTTATGAAGAAGCAGATCTTTTTGTTTCAATGCACAAACGCATATTTTCTAAGTTCTGGCAGTGGTCAAATGATGTTGTAAATCATGCACTGGCTTCATGGAAATTAGAAACTAAGTTTGGCTGGCAATATCAATTAGAGTTTGGTGCTGAACCAAGAGGACCACTGCAAGAAGAAGGTTTTAGTTTGAACACACTACGCAACTGGCCATGTCAAAGTGCTGGTTGTGAAATGTTGAGACTGGCTCTGATGTATGCAAGTGAGGAAGGGTTAGAAGTTGTTGCGACAGTTCATGACTGTTTGATAATACATGCGCCAATCAAGTCAGCTGAGATAGCAGATAAGCTTTTGATTCACTGCATGGACAGAGCATCTAAGGACATAATCGGTGTTAAATGCAGAACAGAATTAAAAAAATATGATCATCCTATGAAGTTTGAGCCTAAAGATCCGCGTCATTATGAGATCTATATGCAGATGATGGAGGTTTCAAATGGCTTTGCGTAGTCAAAATGCCCATAGCTATATCTATATTTTAAAGAGAGATAGAGGTATGGATGACTAGAGGTAGAAACCTTATACCCTATGGACCTTTGTACTTACTTAGAGAGAAAGGTCAGTACCCCAGCTTTACACTTGGTCCTGATCCAGAGTTTGTTTTCACTTTATTTGCATGCGTTGGTTTGAATGCTGCAAAGATACACCGCGCGATCAACAGACGCGTATCTGTTCAGATGTCCAGTCCACATTTTAAAAATCCAGTTGATGGTGAACCTGAGTGGATCAGTTTATCTAATCAATTAATGAAAGAATATCACATGACAAAAGCTGCTAAGTATAGAGAAGTTGTCATACTGCTCGAGTTAGGATTTTTAGAAGAATATGATCGTGAATCATACAATCAATCAAGAATAGTCAGGATCAATCCAAATGTTTGGAGTTTTAGAAATATTTGTTCTGAACCAGATACACAAGAGAGAGTCCATCGCGCAGCACTGATTATGCGCAAGAGAAAACGGCCAATCAAAGAAGTTGAGGGTGATATTGAATATACAAAAAAATTTAACAGCGAGACTGATGATTACGAAGTAGTGCAAACAAAATGTTTAAAAACTGGAAGGAGCTGGAAGCATAAATGAAAGTTGATGATAGCAGCATAGATTGGAAACAATTTAAAGAATGGGATCTAGCAGTGGAAGAAGTTTGTCGTTATCTCAGGATTAGGCGGTACGTTGATGGTGTGTTTCTGTTTATGCATAAACCTTTTGAATACAAAAGCAGAGAGTTCAAGCGCATATTGAAAATCATGGCAGCAGCTGCAGCAGGAAATTATTTTGGAGTTGCTTTTAATAAGGCAGGCATACAAACGGATACATTATTTCCAGAGTTCTGGTTCGCATACAGGAAACATCCTTATGAATACTGGATGGAGAATGGTAAAGCGCTAAGAAATTTAATTAAGAAATATAGGAAGCAGTATATCAGGCGGCATGGATTTGAGAGAGGTGGTCCACAAGAAGAAGAATATTGGCAGCGCATATACCACACAGAACATTTAAAAGGTTTGAAAGAATACAATAAAGTTCATGATCCAGACAATGACTACGACTGGGATCCTCAAGGTAATCTAAAAGATCGATTATGGCACGCGCGCAAAGAAACTTATTACACTTATTTNAACTGGCCCAGAGATAGCAAAGGNGCTGCGAGAAGAAGGCAAAGGTATGAGATTGAAAAACAAAAGGATCATACATGGCAATCGCTAAGAGGCTTTGATGCATTAACAAACAAATATCATGTCCTGATGGATGATCGTTATGCTTTATTANCTTTTTGTGGNCCGGGTACACACAGAGAACATGCACAGATAACTTTGTTTGATTTTAAATTAATGAGAGAGCATCANTTCATTCATGCCTATACAAATGAAATGTCAGAGGACACTTCAATTTATGATGGGTTTAAAGATCTGATGAATGTTTTTGAATATGCAACAAAGATAGATTTTAAAAATAAAACAATAGCGGTCCCAGAGTTTATTGATAATCCAAGAAAGGACAGGCACTCGGTAAGAAAAGTTTTTTCTGGTGGTGGGTATGTTGAACATGGTGATCCTTTTGGTGATTCAATAGCCGCAGAAATAATGGCTGGCGAATTTGTACTAACGACAAAGTGTGTAGAGTCGATNGGTTCTGGTTGCCGAGCGAGGGGCGCAGAAATTTTAACAATATTCATGAGACATTTTGAAGCTAATCATAAATCAAGAATACTAAAGGAGGAATAATGACTGATGAAAGAGAATGGAGAAAATTCATGGATCAAAAGTGGGCAGAGTTCTACCGAGATCGTGACTCATTTAATAAAAGGTACAATTCGGATTATTTACGGCCGTATCCAAATTTATTATCTACTGTGGCGGATAAACCAAAAGTTAAAGAAGCTAGCAAAGAAAAAGAAAAAACTGCAACTGGCCGCGNTCAANCGGTGCCTGCACAAATAAAGGCTCCGCCAAAGGTGCCANCACAAAGAGTAGATTACAAAGCAGCGCGTAGACAGGCTCTAGAAGCGCGGCAAAGGATTAACTTACAGCCAAAAAAGAAAATTGGAACGCGGGCGGAGCCAGAGAAGTTTAATATGGTTAAAGCAGGCGCAAGGCGCAGAGAGCTGGGNGCAAAGGNAAATGCAACTGAAGCAGAGCTGCGCGAGTATAAAGATTTGAGTAATCAGATAGAAGCTGAGCTGGAGAAGAAGTTTAAAGCTGATGAGAAAAAGGTGTAGTCTAAATGAACACCTTACAATTAAGTTTAGCTGATATTATATTAGCATTGTTGCAATCACTTTTTATGCGAGTAGTAGTTTTAGTAGTTCTACTGCTCGCAACAAATAAAGATAAATACATGCGCGGTAATCATAGTTTCAATAGAGGTCCGAAATCAATTCAAGGCAGGATGAGAGCGCTGCAGAATTTGAGAAATGTTGGAAATAAAATAGCAGTTGATAAACAATACAAGGATCAGCTGTGGGATGATGGGATGGATTATGTAAGCCAAAGGCGCGCAAGAGAAGCAGCAGTCATCAACAATGAATTTACAAGACAAGTTAAAAACAAAATAGTTAAGCCCAAGAATAAGGATATAGATGCACTCAAGGCATGGGAGGCCATGTTTGAAGAAGCAAGAGATGAGGATGATTTATCTATTCCTGAAGCAATAGAAATTGATCGTTTTGTAAAGAAGCGGCAGCCTGAGAAAAAGATCNCGTTCAGCCACCGTGAGCCAGTTCGTAAAAATTACGGTTTCATGACTGGTGTATGGACTCCAACTTCAAANCCCAGCTCTGGTTGGTATGATGAATATGCTATTGCTCANAGAGCCTCCAAGAAAGGACCGTATTCAATTTGAGAGAGCTNCCACCACTAGATGAGTTGTTTGATATGTTGGATATTCTGAGGGAGAATGGATTTGAAGGAACATACGAAGAAATGATTTATAAACTCAGGCATGATCCAGCCAGTTTACCTTTCCCTAAAAGCGCTGGTCCAGACTTTGCAGAGGGTGGATTAGCAACATTATTCAGACGCAGAATGCCTATTTTTCAAACCGAGCATAAACCTATGCCCCTCGGCATCTCCGCAGCTAGGCAAAAACTTTTCAGATAAAAAACCCAGCTTTTTGGCCGTTGTTTTCAAGACGCATTACTCTTAATTTTTGGCAGTTTTTCGTAGCTGGTTTGGCCTAGTTGGACCATAACTGTACCGTAGCATTTTAGCTAAGGTACAGTTTTTGGCTCTAAATATGGTACAGCTGGGTAGAATTGAACTACCGACCTCCTGAACCACAATCAAGAGAGGCCATTTTTCCTCGACATTTCTGGTAAGCCTTATCATGACTCATTTTGGGTCAAAACTATTGAAAAATATGATATTTTTTATCCTATCACCTTGTATCATAGCCTATCATGCACTATATTAAACTATTATGAATTGTGTACCACAAGTGGACCGTAAATTGTACCGCAGATGAAGAAGCCCAAAGGTCCTGTAAATATTAAGCTCCAGAACGCGCTAAATTACCCAGTAGACCCTGATAGAGACTACAGGGTAGCAGATACCACCAAGCATCTTAAACTGAGGGTTTTACCGTCTGGATATAAATACTGGGAATATGACTATATTTGGAAAGGTGTACGCAACAAGCAGGAAATAGGGCCACTAGACGGNCCAAATGCTATATCCCCTACTAAAGCCAGAGAGATGGTCAATGGCTGGGAGCATAACAGAAAGGTCAGGAAAATAGATCCTTTCACAAAGGCCGCCAAAGGTATCAGTCTCAGCTCAATCAAAGANGATTACTTCAACTGGCGCAGGATCAAACCAGCCACAACTGGTAAAGGTGTNGTCACAGGATTATCAGAAGCCGAATACAAGGAGAGGCAGCGAAGGTTCAAGCGCCATTTTGAGGGAGANATAATTGCTGAGACCAGCCTATTGGATCTAACACTTCAGGAGATAAGNTCATGGTTTGATGGTTTAGTAAGAGAGAAACCAGTAGAGGCTTTGGCATGNCTTTTCTTGGCCAAGAACATGACCAAGTTTGCCATGAAACAAAGTGATGAGCTGGCGCAGGCAATAAGCAATAAGTTTGAGCTGGCTGTTGATGAAGATGAGTTGAAGGAAATAAGGCAGGCTATTGATGAAAGCAGGANTAAAAGGCCAATTTCTAAGAAGGAATATCAAGCTATTTGGGAAGCCTGTGATGAGAGCGCTGATCAGTTGGATGGTTTAATTATTCAGTTTATTGCTGCCACTGCTCTCAGGGGTAAACATGCAGGAGATCTTTTGAAGGCAGATATACAACAAGCAGACGGTAAATATTTCTTTACCGCTAAATTCAAGAAGAATGTAGATACCGTTGTTTTGACTGAAACTGCAGAGGGTGTTTACAACAAGCTATTAGCGCTGCACAAAGAGAAAGGCTGGGTCACTGAGTTTCTTTTCCCTAGTTTGAATTGGACTGGTGGTAAATATCAAGGGCCTAGAAATAGAGGCATGAACAAAGATGATAGGAAACGAGCTTGGACTGGCAATCATGGCAGCGGTGGGATCAGAGCAAAAGCTGCAAAGAAAGTGCCTAGCATTCTAGGGGTTAAGTCAAAGACACAAGCAGAGAAAGAACGATATGGNGAATGGAAACTAAAACCTATTGGACTTCATGACATAAGAGATACTTTTGCTACAGAAGCAGAGGACAGTTTGGATGCAACAAACCTATTACAAAATAAAAAAGTTTCTGTGACTGATAAACATTACAGAGAGACAAGACTAAGTGAGAAGATCGCAGTTGCAGATAAGAAACAAGCAATCATTAGGAAGTTAAGAGATGAGTAATCTGTGGAAGCAGCGCCTACAAAAGCGCCTCAAGTTTATCAGGTTGCAGAAGCGCCATGATCTAAGGATGCGGATGCATAAGGACACCATCAAGGATAACAAAAGAAATCTCATGCTGAATTATTACTTGGTCCAATACGATAGAAAGACCAAGAAGTGGAGCAGCCCAAGAAAAACAAAGGATATAGACAGGGCATTGGATGATTGAGGCAATTATTCTCAAGCTTTGTTTAACTGAGATGGAGTTTGAAGAATACAAAGAGCAGCACTTCCCAAGCCACGCAATCTACGCAACATACGAGCCAGAGGAGCAGGAAAGCCCTCAATGCTTCTATGTCTATGTAGAAAAATGGTAAGGTCTTGACTTTGATTCCACTGATTCCTATATATTGTCATAGGCTCTCATAGTGTTTATGGCAGTTGTGGCACTTTAAATCAAACACAGAGATCGATGATCATAATTGCAGGTGATGCTGCTGAGGATGAAAAGAATGAGAAAGTCCTCATAAAAAAAGGCCGTGATGGGTTTCTCCTAAAATAGCTCTGAAGTTTTGTCTTGGTCTACTTCGAGTGAGAGCTAGAGCAATTTTGAAAAAGGAGGACTTATGTCCAATGATAAATTATTAACTCTACCACAGGCTGCTGAGTACTTAGGTATTAAGGATCATGTTTTACATAATGCTTTTTACAGAAGTAATAAGACAGAACCTGATCCAACATACATTCGCAGGCGGTTGTATTTCAACACGAGTGAGTTGGACAGAATAAAAAATGAGGGAATAGCTTTTAGAGAAAAGAGCTAGTGGCCTGTCATAAAAGCTCGCGCCTTCGGCGCTCGCTTTGGCTGGAGAAGGTTCCTTTCCCTTTTACAATAAGTTTTGCAAGAGGGGTACGGTATGGCGGATGGAGATTAGGTTCGTAAAATAATTAAGACTGTAATAGTAAGTTTTACACACTTAATGACCTTCAAAAATTTCTGAAAAAAATTTTTTCAATGACAGCCTATGACAGAACAAACTTCTAGTAATGTAATTATGGATTTAGTAATATTAAGTTCGGTTTGTATGCATCCGCAGAATGGAAGCGATCGAGTTTTCATAATTGCATTTAATTTAATTAATGGAGANTAATGAATGCTNAATTCTATTTCGAGTGATGCAACAACTACTCAAATAATTAGTCGCACTTATCCTTACTTCAACAGAGAAAACTATGCTGCTTATAATACGGCAGTAGAAGCTGAAGGTAGGGAAAATATTTCTCAAAATTTCAAGAATAAGATTGAAGCTCTAAGAGCTGAGTCAGACCTTTACGAATGTAATGAGTTCGAGGTGGCTGTACTTACAGGCGCGCCATTATGGCGGCTGAGAGATTTTAGATCGGCAAAAAATAATTATTATCCTTTTGTGAAGCTACCAAAGCCGAAGTCTGATGAGACACGCAAAGTCAAGAGAGATGTGAGGAAAGTCGTATACCCACTAGGAAGATTGAGAGCAGCATTAAACTCCATATAAAACTAGAGGCCAGTTCGCGCTGGCCTTCACTGCTTAGGAGGCAGTTTTTATATGGCAAAAAAGAAGAGTGATAGCAAAGAATCTTTAATAGATTTATCAAAACACGAAAACCCTAACTACAATCAAATGTTAGGAACAAATGGAATCTTAACTTCAATCAAGGTTTCAAAACCATCTAAAGAAACTTGGTTTAGATGTCACCCAACAGAACATGTAGGTTTATTTATTGCAGAGATACCAGTAAGAGGCTCTCTCAAGAAGAAAAACTTTTTGGTTCAGGGAGAAACAATGGCGCTGCATCAAGAATTACTTTCAACTCTTGATGTCACCAGAAGTTGTTGTTGTCATTTAGTTGCAACAAGTACGAATGCTATGATGATATGGCCTCGTAAACTTCACACTGGTGAAGGTGATGCACTAGAATCCCATACAACAGCAGAAGAAGCTTTTAAAGCNTCCGTTGATGGATTTATAAAAATGAAATGGAACGGTGGTGGCTACTCATGGGTTAGTCCACGAGATCCAAGTATTTTTAAAGATCCTGTTTGGCCTGAAGAACAGAGCATAGTTGATTTATGTAATCTGGCTTTCAAAGGACAGATCATAAAAGACATGGATCATCCAGCGGTTCAGCAGGCAGACGGTAGAGCGCTGTGAGCTTAAACTACCCAAACCAAGTCACTAGCTTAACTGTTATTGATTTTGAATTTTCTACTGATGGGGGAAGTGTGTCTCCCATCAGTTATGTTGCAAGGGTTCAAGACTTTGACAGCATAGATAGAAAACCAGCTTATATTTATGGATGGAAGCCAAAGGTCGGATCAATGGAACCTTATGGCACTGGTGACAAAGATTTGTTAGTGACATTTTTTGGTGAAGCTGAGTATTGGTTAATGTCTCATCTAGGATGGAAGCTGCCCAAAAATCATTTTGATTGTTATGTTGAAAATAAAAATTTGTTTAATGGTCTTTTACCTAAGAAACCTAATTCAATATGGGGTTTAGCAAACACTATTAAACGATTTAAAATAGAAACAGATCACAAAGAAGATGATAAATCAGATCTTAGAGTGCGCTTAGGCACAGGTGATTTTAAGGAAAGCGAGAAGGATGACATATTGCGATATAATAAAGCAGATGTTGTTGCTACTTATAAACTCTACCATGAATTATTGGATGTAATTCGCGAAGATCCAACGATTGAAGATAAAGATTTATATTTCAGGCAGGCATTGTTAAGAGGCAGACAAGTCGCTGCAATCGGTAAAATGATTAACACAGGGCTGCCAGTGGACAGGGCTAATGTTGTTAATATTAAAAATAATTTAGAAAAGATTACAGAGCATTTTATTACAAAGGCTAATAAAGATTTGAGAGTTTGGGATGGTACAAGACTCTCAATGGACAAGTTTAAGAAGTTATTGGAGCGAGAAAAACTATTACCTATTTGGCCCACAACTCCTACTGGTGCTGTAAAAACAGATAAGAAAACTTTGGAGAAGTTTGAAGATAATAATAAAATTTTTCAGTTTCAAACGGTACAGAGTTTCAGAAGGGCAACAAAACTCAATGACTTTCCGCTGCAAAAGAATGCGCCAAGAGCNTCCTGTTATNTTTCTATGTTTAACAATATTACTGCACGCGCTGGACCAGCTACTTCAAAATATATGCTCAACATGTCAGGAGCTTTTAGACCTTTAATACAAGCCAATGAAGGTTGGACAATAATTGAAAGAGATTGGGAACAACAAGAATTTTTAATTGGTGCAGTGTTGTCTGGTGATGAAGCTATGTTGGATGCTTACATGTCTGGTGATCCATATTTATCTCTGGGTATTCAAGCAGGATCAATTCCAAAGAATGCAACAAAGGATCACCCAAAGAGAGGTATTTTTAAAACTGTTTGTTTGCAGCTGCAATATGGATCAGGCACGCAGGCGATTGCTGATAGATTGCGTTGCACTTATGAAGAAGCAGATCTTTTTGTTTCAATGCACAAACGCATATTTTCTAAGTTCTGGCAGTGGTCAAATGATGTTGTAAATCATGCACTGGCTTCATGGAAATTAGAAACTAAGTTTGGCTGGCAATATCAATTAGAGTTTGGTGCTGAACCAAGAGGACCACTGCAAGAAGAAGGTTTTAGTTTGAACACACTACGCAACTGGCCATGTCAAAGTGCTGGTTGTGAAATGTTGAGACTGGCTCTGATGTATGCAAGTGAAGAAGGTTTAGAAGTTGTTGCGACAGTTCATGACTGTTTGATAATACATGCGCCAATCAAGTCAGCTGAGATAGCAGATAAGCTTTTGATTCACTGCATGGACAGAGCATCTAAGGACATAATCGGTGTTAAATGCAGAACAGAATTAAAAAAATATGATCATCCTATGAAGTTTGAGCCTAAAGATCCGCGTCATTATGAGATCTATATGCAGATGATGGAGGTTTCAAATGGCTTTGCGTAGTCAAAATGCCCATAGCTATATCTATATTTTAAAGAGAGATAGAGGTATGGATGACTAGAGGTAGAAACCTTATACCCTATGGACCTTTGTACTTACTTAGAGAGAAAGGTCAGTACCCCAGCTTTACACTTGGTCCTGATCCAGAGTTTGTTTTCACTTTATTTGCATGCGTTGGTTTAAATGCTGCAAAGATACACCGCGCGATCAACAGACGCGTATCTGTTCAGATGTCCAGTCCACATTTTAAAAATCCAGTTGATGGTGAACCTGAGTGGATCAGTTTATCTAATCAATTAATGAAAGAATATCACATGACAAAAGCTGCTAAGTATAGAGAAGTTGTCATACTGCTCGAGTTAGGATTTTTAGAAGAATATGATCGTGAATCATACAATCAATCAAGAATAGTCAGGATCAATCCAAATGTTTGGAGTTTTAGAAATATTTGTTCTGAACCNGATACACAAGAGAGAGTCCATCGCGCAGCACTGATTATGCGCAAGAGAAAACGGCCAATCAAAGAAGTTGAGGGTGATATTGAATATACAAAAAAATTTAACAGCGAGACTGATGATTACGAAGTAGTGCAAACAAAATGTTTAAAAACTGGAAGGAGCTGGAAGCATAAATGAAAGTTGATGATAGCAGCATAGATTGGAAACAATTTAAAGAATGGGATCTAGCAGTGGAAGAAGTTTGTCGTTATCTCAGGATTAGGCGGTACGTTGATGGTGTGTTTCTGTTTATGNATAAACCTTTTGAATACAAAAGCAGAGAGTTCAAGCGCATATTGAAAATCATGGCAGCAGCTGCAGCAGGAAATTATTTTGGAGTTGCTTTTAATAAGGCAGGCATACAAACGGATACATTATTTCCAGAGTTCTGGTTCGCATACAGGAAACATCCTTATGAATACTGGATGGAGAATGGTAAAGCGCTAAGAAATTTAATTAAGAAATATAGGAAGCAGTATATCAGGCGGCATGGATTTGAGAGAGGTGGTCCACAAGAAGAAGAATATTGGCAGCGCATATACCACACAGAACATTTAAAAGGTTTGAAAGAATACAATAAAGTTCATGATCCAGACAATGACTACGACTGGGATCCTCAAGGTAATCTAAAAGATCGATTATGGCACGCGCGCAAAGAAACTTATTACACTTATTTTAACTGGCCCAGAGATAGCAAAGGCGCTGCGAGAAGAAGGCAAAGGTATGAGATTGAAAAACAAAAGGATCATACATGGCAATCGCTAAGAGGCTTTGATGCATTAACAAACAAATATCATGTCCTGATGGATGATCGTTATGCTTTATTAGCTTTTTGTGGTCCGGGTACACACAGAGAACATGCACAGATAACTTTGTTTGATTTTAAATTAATGAGAGAGCATCAGTTCATTCATGCCTATACAAATGAAATGTCAGAGGACACTTCAATTTATGATGGGTTTAAAGATCTGATGAATGTTTTTGAATATGCAACAAAGATAGATTTTAAAAATAAAACAATAGCGGTCCCAGAGTTTATTGATAATCCAAGAAAGGACAGGCACTCGGTAAGAAAAGTTTTTTCTGGTGGTGGGTATGTTGAACATGGTGATCCTTTTGGTGATTCAATAGCCGCAGAAATAATGGCTGGCGAATTTGTACTAACGACAAAGTGTGTAGAGTCGATNGGTTCTGGTTGCCGAGCGAGGGGCGCAGAAATTTTAACAATATTCATGAGACATTTTGAAGCTAATCATAAATCAAGAATACTAAAGGAGGAATAATGACTGATGAAAGAGAATGGAGAAAATTCATGGATCAAAAGTGGGCAGAGTTCTACCGAGATCGTGACTNATTTAATAAAAGGTACAATTCGGATTATTTACGGCCGTATCCAAATTTATTATCTACTGTGGCGGATAAACCAAAAGTTAAAGAAGCTAGCAAAGAAAAAGAAAAAACTGCAACTGGCCGCGATCAAACGGTGCCTGCACAAATAAAGGCTCCGCCAAAGGTGCCAGCACAAAGAGTAGATTACAAAGCAGCGCGTAGACAGGCTCTAGAAGCGCGGCAAAGGATTAACTTACAGCCAAAAAAGAAAATTGGAACGCGGGCGGAGCCAGAGAAGTTTAATATGGTTAAAGCAGGCGCAAGGCGCAGAGAGCTGGGTGCAAAGGCAAATGCAACTGAAGCAGAGCTGCGCGAGTATAAAGATTTGAGTAATCAGATAGAAGCTGAGCTGGAGAAGAAGTTTAAAGCTGATGAGAAAAAGGTGTAGTCTAAATGAACACCTTACAATTAAGTTTAGCTGATATTATATTAGCATTGTTGCAATCACTTTTTATGCGAGTAGTAGTTTTAGTAGTTCTACTGCTCGCAACAAATAAAGATAAATACATGCGCGGTAATCATAGTTTCAATAGAGGTCCGAAATCAATTCAAGGCAGGATGAGAGCGCTGCAGAATTTGAGAAATGTTGGAAATAAAATAGCAGTTGATAAACAATACAAGGATCAGCTGTGGGATGATGGGATGGATTATGTAAGCCAAAGGCGCGCAAGAGAAGCAGCAGTCATCAACAATGAATTTACAAGACAAGTTAAAAACAAAATAGTTAAGCCCAAGAATAAGGATATAGATGCACTCAAGGCATGGGAGGCCATGTTTGAAGAAGCAAGAGATGAGGATGATTTATCTATTCCTGAAGCAATAGAAATTGATCGCTTTGTAAAGAAGCGGCANCCTGAGAAAAAGATCTCGTTCAGCCACCGTGAGCCAGTTCGTAAAAATTACGGTTTCATGACTGGTGTATGGACTCCAACTTCAAAGCCCAGCTCTGGTTGGTATGATGAATATGCTATTGCTCAAAGAGCCTCCAAGAAAGGACCGTATTCAATTTGAGAGAGCTGCCACCACTAGATGAGTTGTTTGATATGTTGGATATTCTGAGGGAGAATGGATTTGAAGGAACATACGAAGAAATGATTTATAAACTCAGACATGATCCAGCCAGTTTACCTTTCCCTAAAAGCGCTGGTCCAGACTTTGCAGAGGGTGGATTAGCAACATTATTCAGACGCAGAATGCCTATTTTTCAAACCGAGCATAAACCTATGCCCCTCGGCATCTCCGCAGCTAGGCAAAAACTTTTCAGATAAAAAACCCAGCTTTTTGGCCGTTGTTTTCAAGACGCATTACTCTTAATTTTTGGCAGTTTTTCGTAGCTGGTTTGGCCTAGTTGGACCATAACTGTACCGTAGCATTTTAGCTAAGGTACAGTTTTTGGCTCTAAATATGGTACAGCTGGGTAGAATTGAACTACCGACCTCCTGAACCACAATCAAGAGAGGCCATTTTTCCTCGACATTTCTGGTAAGCCTTATCATGACTCATTTTGGGTCAAAACTATTGAAAAATATGATATTTTTTACCCTATCACCTTGTATCATAGCCTATCATGCACTATATTAAACTATTATGAATTGTGTACCACAAGTGGACCGTAAATTGTACCGCAGATGAAGAAGCCCAAAGGTCCTGTAAATATTAAGCTCCAGAACGCGCTAAATTACCCAGTAGACCCTGATAGAGACTACAGGGTAGCAGATACCACCAAGCATCTTAAACTGAGGGTTTTACCGTCTGGATATAAATACTGGGAATATGACTATATTTGGAAAGGTGTACGCAACAAGCAGGAAATAGGGCCACTAGACGGCCCAAATGCTATATCCCCTACTAAAGCCAGAGAGATGGTCAATGGCTGGGAGCATAACAGAAAGGTCAGGAAAATAGATCCTTTCACAAAGGCCGCCAAAGGTATCAGTCTCAGCTCAATCAAAGANGATTACTTCAACTGGCGCAGGATCAAACCAGCCACAACTGGTAAAGGTGTNGTCACAGGATTATCAGAAGCCGAATACAAGGAGAGGCAGCGAAGGTTCAAGCGCCATTTTGAGGGAGAAATAATTGCTGAGACCAGCCTATTGGATCTAACACTTCAGGAGATAAGNTCATGGTTTGATGGGNTAGTAAGCGAGAAACCAGTNGAGGCTTTNGCATGTCTTTTCTTGGCCAAGAACATGACCAAGTTTGCCATGAAACAAAGTGATGAGCTGGCGCAGGCAATAAGCAATAAGTTTGAGCTGGCTGTTGATGAAGATGAGTTGAAGGAAATAAGGCAGGCTATTGATGAAAGCAGGACTAAAAGGCCAATTTCTAAGAAGGAATATCAAGCTATTTGGGAAGCCTGTGATGAGAGCGCTGATCAGTTGGATGGTTTAATTATTCAGTTTATTGCTGCCACTGCTCTCAGGGGTAAACATGCAGGAGATCTTTTGAAGGCAGATATACAACAAGCAGACGGTAAATATTTCTTTACCGCTAAATTCAAGAAGAATGTAGATACCGTTGTTTTGACTGAAACTGCAGAGGGTGTTTACAACAAGCTATTAGCGCTNCACAAAGAGNAAGGCTGGGTCACTGAGTTTCTTTTCCCTAGTTTGAATTGGACTGGTGGTAAATATCAAGGGCCTAGAAATAGAGGCATGAACAAAGATGATAGGAAACGAGCTTGGACTGGCAATCATGGCAGCGGTGGGATCAGAGCAAAAGCTGCAAAGAAAGTGCCTAGCATTCTAGGGGTTAAGTCAAAGACACAAGCAGAGAAAGAACGATATGGNGAATGGAAACTAAAACCTATTGGACTTCATGACATAAGAGATACTTTTGCCACAGAAGCAGAGGACAGTATGGATGCAACAAACCTATTACAAAATAAAAAAGTTTCTGTGACTGATAAACATTACAGAGAGACAAGACTAAGTGAGAAGATCGCAGTTGCAGATAAGAAACAAGCAATCATTAGGAAGTTAAGAGATGAGTAATCTGTGGAAGCAGCGCCTACAAAAGCGCCTCAAGTTTATCAGGTTGCAGAAGCGCCATGATCTAAGGATGCGGATGCATAAGGACACCATCAAGGATAACAAAAGAAATCTCATGCTGAATTATTACTTGGTCCAATACGATAGAAAGACCAAGAAGTGGAGCAGCCCAAGAAAAACAAAGGATATAGACAGGGCATTGGATGATTGAGGCAATTATTCTCAAGCTTTGTTTAACTGAGATGGAGTTTGAAGAATACAAAGAGCAGCATTTTTCTAATTACGCAGTTTACACAACATACGAAGAAGAACNNGAAGAAGAACAGCCATCCTGTTTCTANNTCCGNATAGAGCGCTGGTGAGTTGCCACAAGTCGCAGCGCCCTACGGGCGCTGCTCCTCTAGGGGAGGTAACATGTTACTAGGTTATGCTAGCTGGTCTTTGGGCCACCCCACCCCGAAAACTGTCAGAATGGATGTTATATGTTAGCTATATATACAAAGATTGACTCATAAAGGCGGGTGATTTTTGTTTTCAAAATTAAAAGATACCTACCCCAAAAAATTATAAAA
>FUFK010039762.1_pt1 | contig 15116 bp, 12 predicted proteins | sample 1021851 | NCBI WGS metagenome assembly FUFK01 (sample SAMEA51879418, study PRJEB19060) | metagenome | reverse complement strand
GTTGTACCGTCATACCATTTTTTAGTAAGAGAATTTTTATGTTGAAAGAAATTATTTTCTTCTAATTGTTGATCATAATTTTGGTAAATTCCTCTAATGAATTCTCTCCATCCAATAATTTGCCTAATATAACCTTCATAAGAATTAATTTTAATTTTATTTTCAACTTTTCTTACCCTCTCAATTATTAGATCTGGTGTTAATAAACCTAAATTAATCATGGGGCTTAGAACACTATGAAATAAAAAATTATTATTAGTATCAACTGCATCTTCGTAATCACCAAATAAATTAAATTTTTTAATAATAAAATAATCTAACCATTTAACTGCATCATCATAAGTTGTAGGTAGCCAAAAATTATCAACTTGTCCTGGGTGATTTTTAAAAATTGTGTTTATTTGTTGTTTTAAAGCTTTTGTATGCTTAGTTTCTTTTGCAGTAATCATTTCTGGTATTTTAATATCTTTAGGGAGTTTTTTTCTGTTATCTTCATCAAAACTCCATTTTCCACCTTTGGGCTTATTATTTTCCATCAAAATATCTATTTTTGCACGGGCAATTTTATAAAAATTTGCCATAAAAGGTTTTTTTGTTTTACTTAAATAATTTTTAAATTCATCTCTTGAATTTAAAAACATGGGTGATTGAATAAAAGTTAATTTAATTTTATTTTTTTTACATAAGGTGCTTATTTTTTTTTCAAAAAATTTATCTTCAATTTCAAAAGAAATTAATTCTTCGAATTTATTTTTTTTTATAAAATTTTCTAATTTTTTTTCGTAGGAAATTTTAAAATCCTTTTTTAAATCAATATAATTAACTTTAAATTTATTTTTTTTTAGTTCATCAGCATAAGATCTCATTGAGGACAGAAAAAGAATGAGTTTTAATTTATGATGTTTTTGAAAAGTACAAAGATCAAAACTTTCACACATAAAAATAGTTGAGTCTTTATATTTTCTTAGGTGTTTATGAGGGAATAATTGATTTCCAAGAATTAAAAATACACTTTTCATCAATATTTAAATAGTAAGTTATTAGAAAATTTATATGATTTATTAAAATTAATTGCTTATTTTAGACAATTTTTAACTATAATAATTTATGAATTAATGACCAAATTAGTAAAATTATTGGTAATTCCCCTGATAATTAGTTTTGCACTAATCTCTTGTAATACAACATCTCCAAATAAAGTAAAAAAATCTGATGCACAAAAAGTAACTAATATTGAATATGGAACAATTAAAACCTCTCTTCCAGTAAAAATTGAAGGTGAAAGTGATTGGATTGGAGCAACTGCTGGAGCAATGATAGGAGGTCTTTTAGCTTCTCAAATATGTGGAGAAGAAGAAATATTAGGAACTAAGTGTCAAGATATTGCTATAGTATATGGAACTATTGGAGGAGCCGCTATGGGCTCAGTAATTCAAGCTAAAATTGGCAATCATGATGGCTTCCAATATATAGTGAATATTGATGAATGTGGTAATAACACTTCTAATTGCCAAAATGATCAAGAAAAGGCTTTTGTACAAGGAGATAATAATGCCCTTCCGAATGGGCAAAGAGTTGTAATTATTTACGGAGATGTAATAAGAGTTATGCCTTATGAAGAATAATTTAGTAAAATTAATTTTTAGTATTTTTTTATTATTACCATTTCACCTGAATGCAGAATTAATATTTGAAGATAATTTTCCAAAAGATATGCAAGGTATTTGGAGTGATGATTGTGACGCAGAATATCAAGTATTTATAATATCAAATAATACAAGTATGTGGATTGACGAGACATATGTTGGCTTTAATGTNTCCAAAACATCAAAGGTACAAGATTGGTCAGCTTATAAATGGGGAGAATTAGATGGAAGTTATTATTATTTTTTAAAAAAAGATGGTGATAATTTACTTGAAGTTACTGCTCCTGATGGTTGGGATGGTATAGATTATTCTTTTTTAAATTCATCAGAGTATTCTGTTTATGAAAAATGTGAATCAATCCCTAGTGTCTTTCAAATTATTTATGGAGAAATTATTAACTTAATGAATTCTCAATTAATTGAAACATGTAATAATGATAGCAATCCCGCAAATTGTATTAATGAAACTTTTTCATTTTTAGATGTATCACAAGATGATGAATTATCTGTAGCAGAATTAACACGTGCAGCAAGAATAGCTATTTATTTTACCTTTATTGACAAAAGACAAGACGAAGACAGAGAAATAGGATTTGCAACTTATACAACTACATCACTAATATTTCCTGCATTATCAAAAATATTAATTGGGAATTATGATTATGATAATTCAAATACAATTTCTTTAAAAGAAATTTATACGGATCGTATTGATACATTAGACTATCAAAATTTATTTAAAGAAAATTTAAAAGGACTAGATCCAGAAGAATTAAGACGATTAATTGAAAACTTAGATTTCCTAAAATCATTAATGTTAAATTAATTTAGTATCTTGACTTTTAAGTATAATTTTAATTATAAATAGATATGAACAAAAGAAATTTATACGCAGCTATTGCAATAGTATTTATCTTTGCTGCTTTAAATTTAACTATATATTTTTTCTATTAAATTATGGTTATCAGAAGAAAATCTAGTATTTATAAAAAATTATATGAAATTAATGGTCAGAAAATGATGTTCGGTCACGATAATATACATTTTAAAACAATTAACTTACCNGCAAAACAGAGATACAAAAATCTATGCAGTAAATTTGGTTTAAAAAAAATTAAATCTTCAGGNAAAAAAAATTTTCAAATAATTAANATTAATTAATGTGAAAAATATTGCAATAATTGGAGCTGGGATGACTGGTTTGTCTCTTGCTTATAATCTTCAAGAACATAATATTACAATTTTTGATAAATCATGGAGACCAGGAGGAAGAGTATCTACTAGAAAGCATGATAATTACCTTTTTGATCATGGTGCACATTATCTATCGACAAATCATTCTGTAAATCAATTAAATGAAGTAATAAGTAGATTTAATTTGGGACAAGTAATAGAAATAGATTTTGCAACAGATTATTTAAAAAATAAAAAAACTAGAAAAAAAATTATTATTGGTCAAAATGGAATGAATTCTATTCCAAAGTCTATTTTTGATAATATTAAAGTAAAAAGTTATTTAAATTCAAAAATAATTAAAATTTCAAAAAATAGTAATGATCTCTTCTCGCTATTTTCTGAAAAGGAAGAATTTAAAGATTTTGATTATATTTTAATTTGTATACCTTATTTACAATCAAAAGAACTTTTAAAAGATTTGATTGATTTTACTCAGATTGTTAGCGAACCATCTTATGACCCAATACATACTGTAATGTTAAGCTATAAAGATAATAATAATATTAAAATTAAAGCTGGATTAAATCTTCATAAAGATATTAGTTTCTTTATGAATCAAAATATAAAATTTAATGAATTATCCAATGATTGTTGGGTATTAAATATGAGTTCTGAATATACAAAAAATAATATTGATATAGACAAGACTGAACTAGAAAAATATGCTCAATCAATATTTGAAGAAACATTTAATATAAAGAATAATGTAAGTTTTATTAAATCACACAGGTGGTTATATGCGCAAACAAAATTGAGTTATAATACTATATCAAAAAAAAATTGGATTAATTCTAAGGATAATAAAATATTTTTAAGTGGAGACTGGGTTCTAGGAAAAAGTCTAAGCGATGCCTGGGATGCAGGTGAAAAATTATCACATTATATTAAGATTTTATCAGTTTAATATTAAGTATTAAAATATCTTTTAATATTTTTAGCTGCCTGTCTTATTCTTTGAGTATTTTCTACTAGACCAATACGAACAAATCCCTCCCCTCCTTTTCCAAAAGCTAAACCAGGAGCTACTGCAACGTCGGCATTTATCATTAAATTTTTGGCAAACTTCATAGAACCCATTTTTTTATATTTTTTTGGTAAAGGAGCCCATACAAACATTGATGCTTCAGGCTCTGGAATTTTATCCCAACCAGCCCTTTCAAAAGATTCTATTAAAACATTTCTTCTTTTTTTATAAGTCTCTCTTATTTCTTCTACACATCTTTGAGATCCATTTAAAGCAGCAGTGGCTGCTACTTGCACAGGAGTAAAAGCACCATAGTCTACATAAGATTTAATTTTTGTTAATGCTTCAATTAATGTTTTGTTTCCAACAGCAAAACCTATTCTCCATCCTGCCATTGCATAAGTTTTAGATAAAGTCGTAAATTCAACAGCTATATTCTTAGCTCCATTAACTTCTAATATTGATGGAGGTGGATATTTACCAAAATAAATTTCAGAATAAGCTAAATCAGATAAAATATAAACTTGATATTTTTTTGCAATTTTTACTAATTCTTTATAAAAATCTAAATCAACTATCTGAGCTGTTGGATTAGAAGGAAAAGAAACAATAATAACTTTTATTGAAGAGTATTTTTTTAAATTATTAACAATATTTGATAAAAATTTGTTTCTATCGAACTGTCCATTATAAAATGTTCTTAAAGGTGTTAATTTTGCTCCGGCAATCATAAAACCATATGGATGAACAGGGTATGATGGATCAGGGCATAATATCCTGTCTCCTCTTGAAGTTATAGCTTGTGCTAAATTTGCTAAACCTTCCTTTGAACCAATTGTTACTATAATTTCACTTGATGGATTTAAATCAACATTAAATCGTTTTTTATAATATTTAGCTTGAGCTTTTCTTAATCCATTAATGCCTTTTGAAACTGAATAACGTCCAACACCTGGTTTATCTACAACTNCTTTTAATTTCTGTCTTATGTGAAGAGGTGTTGGCATATCAGGATTGCCCATGCCAAAATCAATAATATCCCTACCTTCTGATCTCAGTTTCATTTTTAATGAATTTATCTCCCCAAATATATATGGGGGAAGTCTATTAATTCTTTCAAATTTAGATTTCACTTTTTAANCAATAATTAATTATTGATAATAATACTAGTTTAAATAAAATTGATTTTTAATAATATTATTCCTATTTTTATATTGTGATTAAATTATTTTACTATTTTTTACCATTTATTGTAATGTTTCTACCAAGTTTATGGGTAAATTATATTTTAAAAAAATATAATAAAATTTTACCTGATATGCCTTTCACTGGTAGAGAACTTGGAAAAAAAATCCTTGAAGAAGAAAAAATTACCAATGTATCAATTAATCCTATTCAGCAATTAGATCATTACAATCCTAAAGAAAAAAAAATACATATCGCTACAGATAAACTTGATAAAAAAAGTATTACAAGCATTGCGGTTGTTGCACACGAAATTGGTCATGCAATTCAAGATAAAGAAAAATACAAACCACTTATTCTTAGACAATCATTAATTGAAAAAACAATGATCTTTCAAAGAATTGGCTCGTTTTTATTAATTATAGGACTACCGTCAATATTTGCCTTCACTAAAAGTCCATTTATCACCCTTATTGCTGCGATAATAATAATGGGATGTTTATCTACAAATGTGCTAATCCATTTGATTACTCTTCCTGTAGAATTTGATGCAAGTTTTAAGAGAGCCTTACCAATACTCAAAAGATTTGTTCCTAGAGAGAATATGTACCAATGCAAATCCGTTTTAAGAGCTGCTGCATTGACATATTTAGCTCAATCCATTGTAAGTATATTTAGATTAAAAATAATACTGTTATCTTTTATCAATATTTTTAAGTCAATTATAAGAAGATAATATTTTTCTCTTTAAATAAAAAGGGAAATTTATTAAGTTAGATAATTAATGAATTTAAGTGAAAAAATATCTTTAATACTAGTAGATAAAGGTTTTTCTTTGTCTCCAAAAAAAAATACTGAAGATTTAATCAATTCTGGCACAGAATTTCACAAAAGTAATGAAGACATCAAAATTGCAGAACAGCATGGTATCGCAGATCAAATTTTTATTCTTTTAAAAGGTGAGGCTGAATATGTAAAATATCATAATAATGTTTTTTATAAGTTAGCAACATTAAAGAATGCAGGGTCACCTCTTGGTATTTCAGGCTTAAATGCACCAGGTAGATATATGTCNGATATATTTATTAAAGGTAATTCAGANTATATNTCTNTNAAAATAGAAAANTTAAAAGAATTNGAAGANNTAGATCCNGACTATGCAAGTTTTTTTTATTCTTNTTTATTATTTGAATCNATTAATTTAATNTGGTCATCNCGCAATTTAGAAAAACCCGTTGAACACAAAAACATTAATTTAGCTGATGGTGTTAAAACTGGTGGAGATATTGTAAATACCAAAAGAATTAAAAATTCAGCATTTTTAGCTTTTCTTGATGATAACGATTTAGATGAATTAATACATTACGCAAACGTTAGATTATTTTCATCTGGTGAATTTATAACATTAGAAGGTANNAANTCNGATGGAATAAATATTTTGTTAAAAGGTAAGGTTGANGCNTCTTTTACAAATTTAAAAGATGANCAATTAGAAAACAATTCNAGATCAATAGCTAGACCAGGAGTAGCATTNTCCTTATCTTCAGGATTNCATGAAATTGAATCACCCTACTCATTAAAAGCAACAAGAGATACAACGATATTAAAATTNTCAAATGANTTTATTGATAATTTAATNAAAACCAATCCAGAATTGGCAATCAAATTNTTTAAAAGACAATTATGGCAATTAGGNCGTTATATTCAAAGTTCAACAGGCTTAACNACNTATCCAGCTAAAAATGAAAAAGAGTTTTTTCAATATTTATTAAATGATAATTCTGCAACAATACCAAGTAATTCCAAACTTTATACAATACCTCATTTATTAGAAAATCATTTAACTCATTCTTTAGCATTCGATACAATTTATGATTTAATTATCACAGGTAATGATGATGAAAAATCTATAGCTAGTTTAATGATTGATGCATTGAGTGGTATAGAAAGAAAAAATAGATTTTTCAAACAACTAAACAAAATATACAACAGAGTAGCAAATTCATATGATTCAATAAATAAACAAGCATTACAAAAATTAACAAATTCAGATTTTATAAAAGCTTTTGATCAAGTACCTTATGTTATTAAAGGTATGGAGAATTTACCTGATGAAGCCACAAACATATTTTTTTATAATCATTTGGCAAGCATTGAAGAAAATGGTTTAGCTAATGGACATCAATTTAGTATAGATAGTCACTTTATAAGTGCAAAAATTNTATTTCCAAAATATGGTGATGGTGGTCAAAGAATTGCTCGATATTCTAGAAATACAGAATTCTGGAGATATAATTATTATGAGAATTTAGATTATATTTTCGTCCATACACCAGAATCAGATTATTTAAANGAAACTCAAGAACAAAAAAAGAANAGAAAAAGNAAATTATTTATCGAAACTCAAAATATTTTTGATCAAAANAGACCTTTAGTTATAGCGCCAGAAGGTACATCTGAAACTGAAGATAATTTAACTCCAAATTCTCCAGGCCCATTAAAACCAGGTGCATTTTTATTAGCAGACCAATTAAAACCAGAGCCTCTTCTTGTTCCAATTGCATTAGCAAATTTTGATTATTCAATTTCTGATACTATTTATTCAGCAGTTATTAAAGAACCAATAAAAATAAAAGATTTTGTAAATGATATGAAAAATAAAAAAGAGTTAGAAAATTTTTTATCTAAATATAGAAAAACTTTTAGAACATATGTGGAAGAAGCAATTGAATTAGCAAAATCTGCTTCAAAAAATAAAATTAATAATGAAGATGTAGTTAGTAACTTAAATTTAGTTAGCCCTATTGAAGAAGAATTTGAAGCAGACGTAAGAGAATTAGAAATTAAATTACATTCAGATCAATATAAAAATAACAAAATAGTCTTATTTGGAAGTTCAACATTTAGAGATTGGGAAAATGCAAAAACTGATNTGTCATTTGATAGTTTATTAAANTTAGGATTTGGTGGTTCCACATTAGTNTCATGNCGNACCTATTTTAANAGAATAGTAGTCCCAAATAATCCTGACANGATGATTTTTTATGCNGGTGATAATGATATAGGCAGCGGAATGAGTGCTGAAGATTTAGAAAATGAATTTTTATTATTTGCTTCTGAAGTTAATGAAAAATTACCTCATACCTTATGTTTTTTTGTTTCTATTAAGCCAAGTGTATTTAGNAATAATTATTTAAATACAATATTAGATGCAAATGAACGAATTAAAAACAAAATTGAGAATTTTAGTCAATGGCGCTATATTGATCTTTGCTCTCCTATGCTTGATGCTGGATTTGAAAAATTTTATTCAGAAGATCCATTACACATGAATGTACTTGGTTACAGTCTCTTAAGTAAATTAATTAGAGATGAAATNTCNAAATTTACAATTTAAANTTAAATAAANAATTAAATTTTAANTTCTTTNCTTAGNTTATCAGATTTATATGAATTGAAGACTAATGATAAACTCTTTATGTTATCTTCACCNCTNGTGTCGTGTTCAATATTATTTATTANTGAATCAATGAAATGTTTGTGNGTATTGATTACACTTTCTTGAATTTGATCCCAAGGTTTTGAAATCCATTTATATTTCTTTGGTTTTCCATCATAAATCTTCTTCTTATTATTTTTGTGAAGAGTAATTTTGTAATTGTAGTCCAAATCAATTGAGCCGTTAGAGAATTCTAAATTAACTAGTGTTTGAGCAAATCTATCTGGTTTTTTTATTGAAGAAATAGATGCATCAACAATGGTAATNCTTTTATTTTTATTTCTTATTAGGGATATAAAATCTGTTTCACCTTTAAATTTATTATTTGTATTTTGATTTACTGTATAAATACTTTTTGCTTCTCCCATAAAAAATCTACTTAAATCAAATAAATGGATTCCTACGTCTANGGTTAAATACTCTTTTAAATCNTATAAATATGTTTGATTGGTATATCCAACAGGATTTGCATGTCTAAAAGATATNTTGGCATAATGNGGTTTAGTTAANTTCTCCTTATTTATAATTTCTTTTAATTTTAATAGAGGGCTTTGCCATCTAAAATTCTCATGNACCATAAGTGGTGTTTTGTTTTTTTTATATAAAGAAACAATTTTTTTTGCATTTGATAAATTTTCAGCAAATGGNTTTTGTATAGAAGTTGGAATTTTATACTTAGATAAAATTTTACCAATATTTAANTGTGTCTCCATTGTTGTTACAACATCAACAAANTCNATTTTATGTTTTTTTAACATTAANTCTATNGATGAATAAGAATGCAAAATGTTAAATTTAGATTTAAATTTATTAGCTTTTTTTATATCTAAATCACAAACGCATATTATTTCTATATTTCTTAATTCTTTCCAAGCTAAAATATGATTTTCAGCAAAGAAACCACAACCAATTAATGCTCCTTTTAATTTTTTCATTTATCTTCTATAAATTTAATTTCTAAGGGCTCAAACGTATNTGGACTTGTATCATTTTTAAAGTTAAAAAAAGAAAAANCATTNTTAAAAATATCAGTATAATTNTTTAAATTAAGCTTATATTGATNACTAANATTTANTTCAGGANTANTAATTTCNTTTTTTTGTTTTGANGAATTAACAAATAAATAATACTTTTTATCATTTAGTACGATTTTTAATCCATACACTTCGTTAACTGGATTAAATTTAAAAATTTCTGAATTTGTTAATGAAATAAGAAAATTATTTAAATGATACAATGGTCTTTTGGTATTATCTTTATTTAATATTCCGTGATGCCCATAAATAGAATTAAAAGTAAAAAATTTTGATTCTTTATTTATTGATTGAATAAAAATTGCCAGTGTCCAAGTTAGTGAAAATAATTGATCATGCCTTGGATCGCTATCAGCCATTTCTAATCTTATTTTGTTTTTATTACTTACAAGACTTTCACCATACGGATTGAAATGCATACCAATAGAAATTGGACCAATATGAACATTGGTACTATTAGAAAAATTTTTTAGAGTTTTAAGGATATAAGGTATAGTTTCAGGTGTATTTAATACACCAAAATCACTAGAATCATGAACAATTGGAGTGAAGGAAAAACTAACCAAATCATAAAACATTTTTGGTCTTTTTCTATTTAATTCTGTAAAATTAGTGACCATTCCAGAAACAATTTCACTATTAGAAAATATCTTTTTCGCAATTTTATAGTATTCATTTAATTCCGGAGCTTTAGGCCATTCACCAGCTGGTTGAAAACTATTCAAATATATTTTTGGACAAATTAAAATTTTATCTAAATTAATAGTATTTTCAGTTACAAAATTGTAAATTTTTTTTAACTCATCATCAGGATCATTAGTATGATCAACCAAAGCTACAAGNAATACTTTGTTCTGAGATCTTGAAGTTACATTTGTAAAATCTTCAGTAAAATCAATAAGATAGTAATAATAATCAAAGTTATTTATTAAATTATCATCAGGAATAATTANAGAATCAATTTTTATACCAATTTTAGGAAATTTATAAGGAGTAGTATGATCAATTTTTACAATATTCTTAGACGGGAAAGATATTTGTTTTTTATTTACTACATCTATTTTAACAGTTTGAGAGAAATTAGACCCCCCTTTTTCTACATATGGAAAAGGATTTAATAAAGAACCACTATATATTTTGTAAGAAGCATCACCCCAGTTTCTTTGATCCTCCATTTCAAATAAAATACCCTCAAAATTAATATTAACCAACAAACTATCGTCTAAAGTATAAGCAAGGTTTTTAAATTTAAAAAATGGTTGGTCGGGTTTTATNTTTTCTGGAAATTTTTTTTCCTCTTTTAAATCGTTCCCTTTTGTTACAATGATNTTTGAACCAACATGATTTTGTAATGGAATTAATAAATTAAAACCTATTCTATTAGTCCAAAAATCAGTTAAAAATTCTCCTTCAGAGGATAGAGTGATAGAATTATCAGAAAATAATATAACATTTCTTGTTTTAAGAATTTCATCTATACCATATTCTAAATCGAATATATATTCTAAGGATGTATCAAAGTTCTCTTCATAATTTAGAATTTTAGGATCATAGTTATTCCAATTTTTGTCTCTTACCAAAAATGATATCATCTTTAAAATTTGAAAATTTTGAAAAGTTATATTTCGAAAAAAAAGATTATCTTTTAATAAGGTAAAATTATTATTTGAATTTTTTATAAATTTTTCTTCCAACAATTTAGAGTTATACATATAATTTTGATACTGATTTATAATCATTATATTCTGATATTAAATCTGATTTATTTTTTTCATATTTTGTATTTTGGATTAAACTTAAAAAAATAAGTTCTCGTTGAGCAAAACTACCTCCAAGGTATTTAAATTGTGATTTAATTATATTTTCGTTTAATAATTCATTTGTTTTCATACTGTGAATGATTGGCTTTAAGTAATTAATATAATTTTCTTTAAAAGAATTTTCTAAATAATTTTCTTCCATTCTCTCTTCAAGTTGCTGAAAATAATCTTGGTCATTATAGTATAAGTAATAAAAAATAAGATGATAATCAATNAATGGAAGTATGTGTTGATTTTTAAAATATTCAGCATAATCTTTNAATTTATCCATTCTTTCTTTAACATCCACTCCTTTGTAATGAAGTCTTAATAAAAAAGAACAAGCATTACAAAAATCTAAATAAAAAATTTCTGAAGAAGAGAAATAATTATCAAATAGTTTTAAACTTTTCTCATATTCTTGATTGTAGAATAATATTAATGATTGGTGCCACCATATATGTCTTTTTATTGGCCCGTAAATTGACCAATTAATTTTATTAAAATTATCATTGTTGTTAATTGAGTTGTTATTCTCATTATCGTGTACATGCAAAAGGGCATGCCAACTCCATAAATCATTTGATGATTGTTTTAGTGAATTTAAAGCTAAAAGCTTAGCTTTATCAATTATATTATTTTCTTCAAAAGCATAGCTAGTCATCCCTAATAGTAAATTATAATGCTGATCATTTTCAGACCACTTACTTAGTATTTCCTCATGTTTATTTAAAAATTTACTATCAATACCCAAGAAAATATTATTAAAATGAAATAATCTGATTGCAAAAATATCTTTGGGATTATCTTTTATAATTAATTCCAATTTATTTAATAAATTTTTTAAATCATTTTTAATCCAGAGATTTACTATCTCTAAATATTGATGAAAATAATCATTTACTTCATCAGTGGAAATTGATTTGAATGTTTCTCTAGCTAATGAAATTTTTTGTACATCTCTAGAAAAAAGCAATAAAACTATTTTTAATAATTTTGGAGCATTAAATTCTGGTTTTTTTTTAATTAATTTGTTAGTTTTATAAAAAGCATCTTTCTTAAAATAAATATATGAATCGATACATTCTTTGAAACTATTTATTTCATCATCTTTATTACTATCTATCCATTTATAAAAATAATTATTTTGCATTTACTAATAATACACATAATCTAACGATGTTAAATATTAATATTATGAATTAATATTTAATCTCTTTCTTGTAATTTCTTTATTTAATTGAAGTTCTCTGTAAGAAATTAGAAGCACACCACAAAAAATTACAGANGCACCTAACCAGGTATAAAAATCAGGTTTATCACTAAAGACAAAATATCCAATTATTGATGAAACTACTAATCCTAAAAATGAATAAGGTTGAGTCATAGTTACATCAACTAATTTATATGCATGATTTAATGCAATATGTAATATAGTTCCTGACATTGCAGCACATAATATAAAAATAATTGTTTTTAAGCTTGGCTGATCCCAAAAATATATAACTAATGGAAATGAAAAAAGACTCATATAAACATACTGGTGTGATAATATTGTTATAGCACTATCATCCTTAGATACTTTTTTAGTTAAAATTATAACTACTGACCAAATTAGCGATGAAATAAGCGCCATATATATTCCAATAGAAATATCTATAATACCGGGTCGCAATATTATTAACATTCCTAGAAAACCCATCACTAATGCAATTGACCTATATAAATAGATTTTTTCTTTTAAAAATATCACAGCTAAGATTGTAACAATGATAGGAACTATAAAATGAATGGCTGTCATTTTCTCTAATGGAAGCATAGCTAAAGCTGCAAAACCAAGTAGCATTGCAGGTAAGTTTAGTGCTGACCGTAAAATATGAATTTTTAAATTTTTTGTACTAAATACGTCAAATTTTGTTTTTAGAATGTAAGGTGTAATGATTAAAAAACCAAAGAAAAATCGTAAAAAACCAGTTGTAAATACATTTAATTCTTCTTGAGCTAATTTTATAAATGTACCCATAAGAGTACCAAAAATAATTGATATAATAATTAAAAAAATTGCAAATTGATTATTGTTTAACAAATAATATTCCTAGCTAAAAAGAATTAGGATAATCATAACACAATTTTTCCTTATTTATATCTCTATTAAAACAAAATTTGATTATATTTTAAAAATTGTGGCACTTATCAAAAGAATAGTTCTTTTTTTCATAACATTAATTTTCATTATAATTCTCCTTGTAGGTGCCACGACTTCATTTTAAGATTAGAAAATGTTAAATCTACAAGATGAATTGATAATTTCTAATAATGGACAGGGAATGTATGAAATTACAAATAATGTTCATGATTGGATTCTAAAAAATAATATAATTAAAGGTCAGCTAAATTTATTTATACAACACACTTCTGCTTCATTAACAATAATGGAAAATGCTAGCCCTGATGTATTAGATGATATTAATTCTTTTTTTCAAAGAATAGTTCCTGAAGATGCTTCATTATATAAACACGGTTATGAAGGAGATGATGATATGCCTGCTCACATAAAATCTATGCTTACTCAAACCTCATTAACAATTCCTATAAACAATAAAGAAATGAAATTAGGGATGTGGCAGGGAATATATCTAATTGAACACAGGTACAGTAAATACAAAAGAAAAATAATTCTTAGTTATATAGGTGAGTAAATTATACTCTTACTTTTTTTAAATTACTTTCATCTAAAATAATCTTTGATAAATTATTAGGTAAAAAAAATGAAGCGATTAAAGATAGTAGAGCAAACAAAGATCCAATTAAAAAAACTGTTGAATGAGAATTAATCCAAACAAATCCTAAAAGTACTGGGATAAATACTGCAGCTATGTGATTGATAGTAAATGAAACACCCGCAGTACTTGCAATATCTTTTGGGTCAGCAATTTTTTGAAAATATGTATTAATTGCAATAGCTAATGCAAAAAACATATGATCAATAATATATAAACCTGCTGCAACATAAGCATTAGTCACGAATGCATAAGATGTAAAAACTATAACGAGTCCAATATATTCAAATATAAGACATTTTTTCTCACCAAATATATTTATTAACTTTCCAATACGTTCTGCAAAAAACCAATTAAAAATATAATTAACCAAAAATAGTAAAGTAACTTGCGATGCTGAATATCCAAATTTTTCTACCATTAAAAAAGCTGCAAAAACTACAAAAATTTGTCTTCTAGCACCTGATAAAAAAATTAAGATATAGTAAAGAGAATATTCTTTTTTTAGAATTATTTTTTTATGTTGTTTATTTTTGATTTCAAAAAAAGGAAAGGATATAAAAAGGTGTATGGAAATAAGAATACAAATTAATCCTGCAATTAAAAATATATACTTATAATCTAAATTAAAGATTTCTAATAAACTCCAAATTATACAATACAAAAATAAAGACGTAATTGAGCTAATAGCTATTAATTTTCCTAGAACTGGTGGAGCTTCTTCTTTTGAAAGCCATTGTAAACTCAAAGAATTTTTGGCCGTTTCACAATAATGAAAGCCAGTACTCATAATAATTGTTGTAAAATACAAACCATAAACAGTTGGTAAGAAACCTGTAATTGCAACACCAAAACCAGTTAAGGCTAAAGAAAAAATAGCAAAATATTGTTCTTTAAAATAGAACAATAAAAAAATAATAGTAAATGCTAGGAAGCCAGGTATCTCTCTGATACTTTGAAGTATTCCAATTTC
>FUFK010724607.1_pt1 | contig 15117 bp, 11 predicted proteins | sample 1021851 | NCBI WGS metagenome assembly FUFK01 (sample SAMEA51879418, study PRJEB19060) | metagenome | reverse complement strand
TCGGCATCACGGCAGAGGATTGCCAGATCCGGGAGAGGATCGATGGCTCCGCGCACCGTGGTGCCGGCCGTGGCCACCACCGCCAGACACGGCCGCCCCTCCGCTTTCAGGGACCTCAAACGCTCGGCCAAAGCCTCGAGGCAAAGGCCTCCGTCCGCGGCCACGGGAAGCGTCTGGAGCGCATCATCCGCGAGCCCCATCACCTTTGCGGCCTTGTTGATGTGGTCCTATGATGCAGGACCTCAGACCAAGAGACTTGGATTGATTGGTAATATTGCAATCTCATTGATGGTAGGTGCTGTAATCGTTTATGGAGCAGCAGCGGTATCATTGGCGAATACAGAGATAGTAATCTATGCTGCAATTGTCGCATTCTTTGCAAATCTAGCTCGTGAGATTATCAAGGACTGTGAAGATATGGAATCTGATGAGGGCAGGAACACTTTACCGATGAGAATTGGTTTGATGAATGCAAGATCTGTTGCCTATGTTTTCATTTTGGCATCGATGGTAACTCTTGGACTGGCACATTATATCGGCCCTCTAGAATACCATCAAATCGTATTCCATGCTCCTGCAATATTCATTCTGTTCTCATTGAATGGGCCTTTATTCCATGGCGATGACCACAAGGCTCAGCAAAACGTCCGAGTCGGAATGTTGCTTGGATTAATCGCTTTCGCGGTGCAAGTAAGCGTCCTCTGACTTAGAAGCCTACGCCCATCATTTCGCCCATTGCTGACCATGCCCCATGGTCTACAAGATAGGCTAGAAGACTCATCTGAGCCCACATTCTATTTTCTGCTTGGTCGAAGACTATACTGTTCGCGTGGTCCATTACAGCATCTGTAACTTCGTCACCTCTGTGAGCAGGAAGGCAGTGCATGAAAGCCCAATTGTCGTCAGCATTGGAAACTAGTTCCATGTTCACCTGGAATCCATCGAAGTCTGCCATTTTATCCTTCAGTCCTTCTTCACCCATTGAGACGAAAACGTCTGTGTAAATCACATTTGCATCTTTTACTGCCTCTGCAGGATCGTTACCTCCGACCATTTCTGAGCCATTTTCACTAGCAAAATCTTCAGCACGTGCTACAACATCTTTTGCAGGCTCGTAACCCTTAGGATATGCATAGCTGAAGTCAATTCCCAGCATACCACACGCCAACATCAAGTCGTGCAGAACATTGTTTCCATCCCCTACCCAAGATACCTTCAGGTTCTCTCTTTCAGGGAAGTGTTCCAATATTGTCATCAAATCTGCTGCTGCTTGACAAGGGTGATGCTTGTCCGAAAGTGCATTTAGAACTGGTACACTGGAATTGGCAGCAAGTTCAGCGACATCCGCATGTCCGAAGCAGCGGTAAGTTATGGCGCCAAGGAATCTAGAAAGCACATTTGCAGTATCTGCAACTGTTTCTGACTTTCCAAGTTGAATGTCGTTCTTCAGCAGTGTCAGTGGGTATCCGCCTAAGCGATTAATTCCAACTTCGAATGAAACTCTAGTTCTGGTACTGGGTTTCTCGTATATGCTTCCAACAGCCATGTCTGCTAATGGGAAGAAGTTGAGAGCAATCTCGTCTCCCGATTTCCACATTTTCTTGAATTCAATAGCCCAAGTTAGTATGTCTTCAAAGTCTTCTGCGACGTCATCGATAGCCAATAGGTGTTCAGCCATACCACCCGCCCTTGGTGGACGGTTGAAAGTTACATCGGTCGAGATTAGTTCCTTTCGTGCTCAATATCAGCAGCGAATCCATCTCTCGCATCACTCATTCCGCCGAATAGAGCTTGTGCGAATGTGAGAACATCAGCCATGCCGTCTTCGGTCTCGCTGGATAGTGGTGTCAAACCTGGAGTCTGGGAGAACTGTTGCATCATTCTTAGTTGATTGATTGCGAACTCAGTTCTTTGCCCTCCGGCTTCATCGTATAGGGCCATTTCTAGGATTTCCAATCTTTCTGACCATTCCAAAATTTTCTCTAAATCTTCCTCTTCGAGTAAATCAGATTTTGACAAGAAGTTCTTGGTAGGAAGGCCCAATCTGAACTCCACGATACTTGAGAGGAGCATTTGGGATACGAAACCAGATGGGCTTCTGGACAACATTGGGTCGAACAGATAGATAATGGCAGCCTGTTCTTGCCCTAGTACTTCGATCAAGTGTGAAGATGCTTCTCTGAAAGCGAATAACTCGACTTGTCCGGGAGTGTCGACAATGATTAGTTCACCAGATAGTGCATGGAGTTCTTCTGCAACATCAAGAGCTTGTGCTGCGACTAAATCCGCAGCCAAAATCTGTGCACCATTTGGGCCCAAATCGTACTCATTCATTACTTCAGTCAGAGAGATTACATCTCTCACATCGAATTCTGCATCATAGTGAACTCTCTCTGCTCCAGGATCTAGGTTAACAGCGATTGCTTCAGTCTCGATAAATCTGCTCCAACGTTGGAATGATGTTACCAAAGACGACTTACCTGCGCCAGCGGTTCCTACAACAAATATTACTGGAGGGGATGAAGTGTCAAGACCTACCATGTTTCGCGGTCATACCTTCCCCTCATCAACCTACCGTTTTTTTTGGACAACTAGCATGCTTTGATTGAGAATGTTCGCACAATGGTTATACGCTGTGCATTGATGGAAGGACGCCGTCGTACGGCTATTGGAGGCTAAAATATGACAGAAGAAGAAACAAACCAACCACCGCTGCCACCGGGAATGCCACCTGCACCACCAGGAATGCCACCTGCTCCGCCAGGTATGCCACCTGCTCCACCAGGTATGCCACCTGCACCACCAGGTATGCCACCTGCACCACCAGGAATGCCACCTGCACCACCGGGTATGCCAGCAGCGCCTCCGGGAATGCCTCCTGCACCACCGGGTATGCCAGCAGCGCCTCCGGGAATGCCTCCAGCTCCACCTGAGATGCCACCTGCTCCACCTGAGATGCCTCCGGCTCCTCCAGAGATGCCACCAGCTCCACCTGAGATGCCTCCAGCACCACCAGAGATGCCTCCAGCACCTCCAGAGATGCCACCTGCACCACCAGAGATGCCACCAGCGCCACCTGAGATGCCACCAGCGCCTCCTGAAATGCCTCCAGCACCTCCAGAAATGCCACCAGCACCACCTGAGATGCCTCCAGCGCCTCCAGAAATGCCACCTGCTCCACCAGAGATGCCTCCAGCACCTGCTGATTTATTGGCACCAGTTGGCGAGGAACCTGTTGCTGAAGTTGCGGCTGCTGATGCTTTGTTGGCACCACCAGCGCCAGTGGCAGATCCGCTAATGGCTCCTCCTGCTGAAGTTGCAGTTGAGGAAGCAGACATCCCAGTTATTGACCCTCTCGCACCTGTCGGCCCAGTAGACGAAGACTTCGTTGCTGCTGGTGCAAAGATTCGCAAATCATCTGATGTTGATGACGTCCCAGGAGACAAATTAGAAGGTTCACTTCATGAAGTTGAAACCTCAAAATTGACCTCTGATGGAGAGATTGTCAAGCAAAACGTGAAGGGTGTTTTGAAGGTTAGAAACCCTTCAGACTCTGATAGAATCTACGACATTGATGTTATGCTAAACAACACTGTTAACACAGACCTAGCAGGAGATCATGTGCAAGTCGACGAGCTTGAATCACGCAAGGAATTCTCCACCAAATACAAGGTCAAGAACAGCAGAATGCTTGTTCTTCGAGAGAGATTAGATACAAACCCAGACCGTGAACAAGAGCGCTCACTATCTGTCTCCAAGGGAGGAGACGGTGGACCATTGATGATGGAACTGGAAGTAGAGAACGTATCCGGTGTCTCATTGAGTGATGTAATAGTAACAAGGGATATTCCTTCACAATTGAACATGATTGCGACCGGAGGAGCAACAATCGAAGACGGTAATCTAACTTGGGATGTTGGACATCTAGCAGCAGGAGCATCAAGCACTTTGAGTCTATCTGGAACAATCCATGTTGATGGAATTAAGCCAATTGATGCTGGTGTAGCAAAAGCAACTTACAAAGCTGATGCAACACTCTCAACGCTACAGTTTAGAGAACTTGATGCATTCTGCCGTGGATTTGCATACATCAACTCTGTTGAATCTGAAAGACCAGACAACTGGGAGTGCAAGACAATTTTCGAGAATCGCTCCTCATTCGCTGTAGACTTGGTTAAGTTGCAAGTTAGCATGAAGGGAAGTGACGATTTACTTCTGGATATCAGTGATGTTCGTGAAGATGTACTGCCTGATTCGAGATGGGAATCAGATATTGTTACAGTTGAGAGCAATGGTAAGCCAGATTTCACATGGGATTTGGGTTACACTGTGTTGCCAAGAGCTTCACATAGTGCAGAAGGAAGCCTAGAATTGGAAGCATCCACCTTCCAAGTTCTAGATGCAAGCATTTCAAAGAAATACAGCAAGACTGTGCTACCTTCTTACCGCCGCCATGATGTTTCAGCATCTGTAACCATCAAGAACGAAGGATCATCTCCAATCAACCTGATTAGGTTGACAGATGATATCCCTGGACTATTCGATGCTCCTGCTGCTGAAGATATTTCAGTGAAAATCAGTGGAAGCAACATGTCTGATGAACAATTCAAGGCAGAAGTCGCTCATGGAATTTCGATCGAAAAGGAGATGAGAAGCCCTGATGGTGAAGGACACACCCTTTCGATGACAATTGGTACGAAAGAGCCAATCGGTCTAGGACCGGGTAAGAGTCTGACAATCACATATCCATTGGTAGCTCCTGACCCAAGTCCAGGAAATGAAGCAGTCGCAGGACCTGCTCGCTGTGAATTCAGCGCAGAAAGGTTTGGACCTGTTTGCACTAGAGATGTCGATGAAGTGCCTGTACTAAGAGTAAGGCACCACCGCAGAAACTTCTCTGCTGGTAAGTCGGTTATGCCAATGGGCGGAAAGGGACGATATGAAGTCTTGATAATCTTTGAAAACAATGGAGATACTGCATTGCAGGACGTTTGCATCAACGACATACTGCCTTCCAACTTTGATTTGAAGGACTGGACTGTTCGAGGCGAGGGTAGAAAGGAGAGAGATGATGTCTCACTGGAAACCTCCGATGCAGAAAACGGTTCACAAAATGTTTGGTCCATCCCTGTAGTCGAAAAAGGAGAGCGCCTCGAGGTTTCATTCGAAATCAAGGGTGAAGGTGAAGTTGACGCTGAAGTACTCAACCAATTCCATGGAGTAACTTTCGGAGATGAAGTTGAGGACGACGCTCCTGCAACCTCACAGGCAAGTGATACCACTGATGACTCTGCTGACGAAAGCGATGAGCCTGGTGCAGGATTCAAGTGGAGAGAAGATGTTCTACTGCGCGTAATGGCTGCAAATGGAATCGATGAATCTCACAGAGATGATTTCGTTCGCCATGCTGTAAAGTTCGATGACGATGACAATCAATATCTGAAGAAGGCAGAGATTGAAGCGGCAGCAGCTGCTTGGGGATCTGANGATTCAGACGCTGCTGAAGAAGCAGAAGAAGAACCTGCAGCAGAAGAAGCAACAGAAGAGGTTGCTGAAGAAGCGGCAGATGGAGAACCTGCAGCAGAAGATGCCACTGAAGAGGCACCAGAAGAAGCCACTGAAGAGGTTGCAGAAGCAGCAACAGAAGAAGAATCAACTGGCAAAGATTGCCCGATTTGTGGTGCACACAACTCTGCTGATGCAATCAACTGTTCAGAATGTGGATTTGAATTCTGATTACAGAGGATATTCCCACCGTGGCCAAGGATGGTCACGGGTGTCGTCAGACACGATTACGATTACAATTCTAGGGAATGTGCGAAGCATTTCCTCGAGGTCTGGAACNGCTGGTGGAACAACTCCGACTCTCATGTCAACNGCAAGCCAAGCATCTGGGTATTGACGAAGCCAAGCATCTACTTCGGACAGGATTCCTTCTGGTGGTACTCCTGGTCGAACACTAGCTAAGTAATCCCAGTCTCCAGGAATTGCTCTATCGGAATCTGAAAAGAGGAATATACGATTCACATTGGACATCTTTGAAGTGAATGCCAAAGCATTGGCTTCACTGACTACACAAGGCGAGCCACGCATTGGCATTGGTTGGGAATGTTGCCATGTCTTCGCATCGTCGTCCATGAACTCCGAGTATACCTCATATGTTTGAGGTCTTCGCATTATTGTCCAAATGCGTGACAACGTTCAAGCGATGGGATATGCCCCGTAGGGGCATGAGCGGACAGTCTGCACCTCCACCAACTCCTCCTGGCGGTTCAATGATGTTCATGCTTCTGTTCATGATTGTAATGACTTTCATGCTAATGTCCGAAGACATTAGGACCAGCATGGGGGATTACGCTGACCCATTTTTGGAGGGTTGGTTGCCTGACGAAAAGTGGTTTGTAATCACAGTTCTAATTTTAGGTTCCATTTCTATGTTCATCAATACAGCATTGAGAAATGTGTTCATGGACCCAATAGCGCAAGCTCATATCGGTCACAGACAGAGCCAAGTTCGCAAAATGATGAATGAGGCAAGAATTGGCCGAGATCCAATTTTGATGGAAAAGGCACAAACACTTCAACAGCACATGATGCCTGAGCAAATGAGTGTTCAGATGGGCGCAATGAAGCCTATGATGTTCACAATGATATTCATCATCGCGATTTTCTCATGGATGGGTAATACTGTAAACGACTTCAGAGTCAGTTATGTTTCACTTCCATGGTCTCCAGAATGGGGTCTCGAAACTGGAAAGTTCCTATTCTTCCCAGCATGGATTGCAGTCTACATCTGCATGTCTGCACCATTTGGAAGAGTAGTTGACCGTCACATCAAGTTGATTCGATACAAGTCTCACCCAATAGTTGCAGAAGGAGAACGTCTCAAAGAACCTCTATTGCATTTGGTTAGCGCTCCAAAGAGTTCAAGGAACTCCCAAGCAAGTTCACGCAGACGTAGAAGTGAACAGAGACGAAATGGCCCTAAAAAGAAAAATAACCAGCCAAAATCCGTTGAAGTAAGTCCTAAGTCTGTCAACGCAAAGGAATGTCCCGAATGTGGTAGCACAATGGTAGAAAGGGATGGCCCTAGCACTAATGTTTGCAAAATATGTCGTCACGAGTGGCGGTGAAACTTTGCCTCGAATTACTATCTCTGGACACCCCGGGAGCGGTACTAGTACACTAGTAGATGGCATTTGTAATGCCAAAGGTTGGAGTTCTTTGAACGGTGGTCAAATCTTCCGCGATGAGGCAAAAAACCGAGGCATGAGTCTTGCAGAGTTTGGAGATTTGTGCGCAAATGATTTTTCTGTCGACAAATCGCTAGATGAAATCTTGAAGTCCAATATGCTAAACTCAGATGGTCCTGAAGTAATGGAAAGTCGGCTAAGTGGTTGGTGGGCTCATTTACTGGAATTGAATTGTGTCCGAGTATGGCTTGATGTAAGCGAAGAGGTAAGAGCTCAAAGAGTCGTGAATAGAGAAGGGATCTCTCTCGAAGAGGCATTGTCGGGTAATCGAAAACGAAGTGAGATTGATTTGGCTCGTTACCAAGAAATGTATGGGTTAAACCCTGAAGATAAAACTCCGTACACTCATGTAATTGATGCCTCAAATTTGGATTCAGCAGGTGTTCTGGAAACAGTTCTACAAATCCTGGAGGGAAATGAATGATTATTTTGGATAAGGATGCAGTAACATCGGACAAGCATGGTTGCAGTCCTCAGGACAGGAATATTGAGCAGTTGTTAGAATCATGTTTCATTTTGTTGGATAAATCGCCGGGTCCTTCATCGCATCAAGTAAGTGCCTGGGCTAGGGACATGATGGGTCTAGAAAAATTAGGCCATGGCGGTACTCTGGATCCATTCGCTTCAGGATTGCTTCCACTTCTATCTGGAAAGGCTATGCGACTCACAGGTAGGATACTGACTCACGATAAGTCATACTTGGCAATTCTAAAATTTTCAAAGGAAGTTGATAGGGATTCATTAGAGGAAAACATGGCTATGTTGAGAGGAAAAGTGTACAATGTTCCTCCAGAAATCTCAGCGGTTAGAGTTCAAGTGAGGACTCGAAAGATTTCACGCTTTGAGATTCTAGATTTTGATGGGAAATCTGCATTAACCCATATTGAATGTGAGGCAGGTACCTATGTTCGAACAATGGCGCGTGACCTTGGATTGTTGATGGATACAGCGGTAGAATTGAAGGAACTTCGTCGACCAACTTCCGGGGAGTTTAGTCTATCGCAATCGATTACAATGCAGCAGTTGGCCGATGCATACTGGCTTTGGAATACGAATGGTGATGATGCTGCAATGATGAGGATATTACATCCAATAGAAGATATGTTATCTGATGTTCCAAGAATTGTAGTGAAGGATGGCGCAGCGGCAGCATTGTCCCACGGTGCACCGCTAATGCGCCCAGGAGTAGTCAGTATCCCTGAAGACTTAGGAGTAGGAAGCGAGGTCTTACTAGTCACAATCAAAGGAGAGGCCGTAGCACTAGCTAAACTAGTACAACCAAGCAAAGTAATTCCTGAAATGACTCAGGGTGAAGTTGCGAAGCCCAACTGTGTTCTGATGAAAGAGGATACATATCCTCGCAGTTGGAAAAAATAATCACGCTTCGACGTATTCTTCGTAGACCCATTCTTCGGTCTCAATTCTAATTTTCAATTCACTCATGTGTTCCACACTCGACTTCGTCACCAATGGTGAAGAGCCCCCACAGCCCATGCGAAGTAACCAATTCTGAATACTTCCGCATATGAATGTTAACCCACATTTTGCGGTTATCCGTCAAACAGGGTGTTTTTTGCAACCCTATTCGAGTTTCTTTATTTTTGGAGGTGCGAGGAATCCAAACAATGCAATAATCATCAGCAAAACAACTCCTGCGATAATGTAAACAGTGCCTTGTCCAATCTCGAATGATTCATCCTCTTCTGTACTTGTAGTATCTTGCAGAGGCGCTCCTATTGCTATTGTTTTTGAGTCGACATTATTCGTTTCATCAACCTCGTCGACGTTTGTACCACGATCAACTTCGGCTTCGATAATTATGCTGTCATCTCCATCAGGTGCTTGCATGTCACAAATAACCGAACCCATTTGTCCAGGGGAAAGCATCTGGATAGTTCCTGTTCCAAAAGACTGGCCATCTGCAGAACATCTTACTCCAATCATTGTGGCAGTTACTTGACCAGAATTACGTACGAATACTTTGACTTCGAAAATATCTCCTGCTCGAATATCATCGTCGACCCTTATTTCTTCAATGAATAGTTCAGCAAGTGCTCGCACTTCAAGGTCAAGAGTTCTTTCAACACAACTAGTCTCATCACAAGCAGTTATCAAAACCGAAGTGAAACCAGGCGTTGGTGCATCCACAATAATTTCTCTAGTCGTCATGTCAACTTCCGCCCAAGAGCGGTTAGTTGTTACAACAAGGTCTTGATTGAATGTATCTGAATCGCTTAACTCGAATGAGATTCTGTGCGCATAGCCATGTTCAACAGGTACTACAGACGGGAACTCTTCCAATACAGGTTCGTCATCTACTGTAGCGACGTTGATTGTAGAAACTTCACTCCAATAATTTCCTGCTGAATCAGTTACTTTAACTGTGATTTGCGCAACTCCTGAAGCTTCAGGTAGCAACTTGATTCGAACTTGTCCTTCTGTCAAATCAACTTCGACGACATCTGGATTTGAGTTTAGGAATGTTACAACTAAATTGTCAACATCGGTTCTGTCATCTGAGCACCTCGACAATAGAGGCAGAATCAGGCCTCCACCATCTTCTTGCAGGTCATGAGAACCGATCAATGAACAAACGGGGTCCTCGTCATACTCAATAGAATAGGCTCCTATCACTTCGATGCTGTTAATATGCAATGCAATTGACGATGGTGAGCCATCATTGCCCCAATTGTACCATGCCTTGATTTTGACTTCTAATTCGGCATCAGATGAATCCAATACGTGCCCTATTGGTATCTGCAAATCAAATGAGCCAATTGATGTGCCATCATTGTTGGCAACAGTTTGTCCATTGACTACAACAGTCCACCTTGTAGCATTTGCAACCATAGCACTAGCGTCACCAGTGATGCTACCCTGCAATTTCAGTTTCGGGTCATTGATGTCTATCCATGCCTTAGTCAGGCATGTGTCAGTAATTGTGAATCTGAGTTGTAAATCTCCTGAAACAACTGGAATTGTGGCCTCATCAATTTGTACCCACGCACCTTGATTGTCCATATATTCTAAGCCAACTGTTCCATTCTCATCACTATGGTCAAAGTGTATTCTTCCCCATGTTTGCCCCGCTGGTTTCTCAATCGAATCTGTGGTCCATGTGCCTCCGTTTGAATCTAGGCCACATGGTGCGGTTGAAACGGAATTCAAAGTCCCTGAGGACAAGTCCAAATCAATAATGGGCCATTCTGTAAATTGATTTATAGAAGTTGCAACAACTCTCTCAGCTCCATACCAAGCAGTTCTCATGGTTATTTTCAGTCCAACAGCATCGACTTGTAATTGCGAATCATCAGTTCCTCCGTTCGAAACATAGTCCAATGTAACTTCAATGTTTGACAACTCGTCCCATGTCCAGTTCTCATTATCGGTTATTTCGATGCTCCAGCCATTTGACATGTAGTACAATCCGCCTTGAGTATTACTCCAGGTTTTTACCAAATCATGCAGGCCATTATTGACTACTGAAAAGCGGGTTTTGTCTTGCTGGAGTGGATCTGGTATGTCGAAGTGAACTACCAATTCGACCTTTTCAATCGTATTCCCACTCAGAGTAGAAACATCAAATCCACCCACGATTATATCTGGTCCAGTTGAATAGTGATATGCGCCATCAGGTGCACCAATTGATGCATTCGAGTTTGTGGAAGTTGTTGATGCCCAAACTGTTTGGTGATCTAAATGCTCAGGTAGAGAAATCCCCATTGTCATATGTCCATCTGCCACCATTCCCATTACATACTCTCCATCTTCAGCTTTGTTTTCTGCTGTGAAGGCTAGATGTCTCTTGAAATCCCATTGCGATGAATCTTGCATATCGCCTTGGGGGAACATGTCTACAGTGTTTGTAGAATGAACACTTCTTGCTTCAGCCAGTGTTATTGGCATAACTAGCATCATCAAAACTAGCACTGTCAAGCGTCGCATAGATGATGCTCTGTCGTGATATATCTTCAATGGAACGGTGAGAGAAGTCAAAAAATCCAACGGAATGAGATAAATACGGCTTGTCGGTGGAGCGAAATAACCGATGGCTGTGATGGTGTAGCGGTTAGCACGGTAGGTTGTGGTCCTGCCAGCCCGGGTTCAATTCCCGGTCACGGCCCCATTTCGACTTTGATTTTTGCATGTCAAATCGCATTTTTCAGCGTAGCAACACGCCGAAAGTTCATAACTGCGTCAGAGTCCCTGATTACTGGATGGGATGCGTATGTCACAGCGAGAGCAAGTCGACTTAACTAGAAACTTCCTTGTTTCACTCATGGAAGAACAGCTTGAAATTCAGCAGCATGTAATGGTAGATGTTGTCAATCAGCCGATTGTTCACAACGGCGACACTCTTCGACACATGGCATCAAGAATTGTTGAAGAAGCCACAACTGTATCAGCACGTGGCCTTGCTAAAGATGTCTTGTCTAGGGCAGGTATTGATAATCGCCTGCCGGCTGAGCCACAAATCGAATCTGGACACCTCAAACATGTTGGTAAGAGGGCGAGAAAAGTTTCACGAAAAGTTCGCAAAACAAAAAGACGCCGAGCAGTTCGTAGAGCAAAAACTAGACCTGCAGTGGGGCATGAAAATCGTCCTCGCAAGCGTGCCCGCAAAATTACGCTTTGAAACCGAACACAAAAAAGCGGAATCATCTCCCCTCGGAATAGGGGATTAATTTGGACATAGCCAATCCTAGCGACGAGCACCAGATGCTACGTGAAATGGTCCGTGATTTTGTTACTGAATTTGTAGAGCCACAAGCTCTTGAATATGATAGAGATGAAAAGTTCAATCTAGAGCTATTGAGATCTTTAGGAGAGATGGGCTTACTCGGAATAACTGCTAGTGAAGAACTAGGTGGTGCAGGTCTAGACGCTGTTGCCACAGTTATTGTGCATGAAGAATTATCGGCTAGTGACCCCGGGTTTGCACTTGCTTACTTAGCGCATTCCATGCTATTCGTTAACAATTTAGAGTTCAATGGAAATGATTCACAGCGCTCTAGAATACTACCAAAGGTCTGCTCAGGCGAATGGATCGGTGCTATGGCAATGAGTGAGCCTGATGTTGGCACAGATGTCATGGGACTGTCCACAACAGCCGTTCAAAGAGACGATGGTTCTTGGGTATTGAATGGGCGTAAAATGTGGATTACTAATGGGTGCCTGGATGATGAAGGAACTCCTGCAGATGTTGTCTGGGTTTATGCAAGGACAGGTACCAATGCAAAGGGTAGGGCTGAACTTTCTTCATTCCTTGTTGAGAGAGGTATGCCAGGATACAGTGTTGGTCAGAAAATAATGGATAAAACCGGCATGCGTGCATCGAACACTGCAGAACTAGTGTTCGAAGATTGCATTGTTCCAGCAGAAAATCTAGTTGGTGAAGCAGGTGATTCAATGATTCACATGATGCGAAATCTAGAGATTGAGCGTCTAACTCTAGCAGCTATGTCACTAGGAATCGCTAGACGCTCATTGGATGAAATGAACAAGTATGCTACTGACAGGGAAGCATTTGGTCGCCAAATCCGTGATTTTGGTCAAATGCAGCGCTACATAGCCGAGTCATGGGCCAAGTACCGTGCAATGCGCGCTTACATCTATGATACAGCAAATAACATGGGACTTGGAAAAGCAGGTCAGAGATTAGACAGTGACGGCGTCAAGCTCTTCGCTACAACTGCAGCTAAGGAGATCGCAGATGCTGCAATTCAAGTTATGGGTGGCTATGGTTACGTAGCGGAGTACGTCGTTGAGCGCCTATGGAGAGATTCAAAACTTCTTGAAATCGGCGGCGGTACAATTGAATCTCATCAGAAGAATATCACAAGAGACTTAGCAAAATCTCCAGAAGTCATCAATGACTGAGATTTTGACTAGTCCTTATGAGATACAGTGGGTACCGGTTGACATGCACAGGAAGTCTGTAGCGTCAATATTCTTGGCTACTCTCCTAGTGCTGATGGCATTTTCAATTGTAGAATCTTCAGCAATTCAATCGCCAGAGAATGAGACTTATAATGAAATATTCAGTAGTTTAGAAAATGATACTGGAGAGGTATTTGTTGTTACAGTTGATGGCACAAATCTACGATTTTCGCCTGATACAATTACGCTAAAGGAAGGAGATACAGTCAATTTCTTTTGGGAAAATCAACTTCTTGCGCACAATGCTGTTGAGGAGGATGGCTTGTTTGATTCCGGAGACCCGGAAAGAAATGTCGATTATTCTTACACCTTTAATGTAGGAGAAAATGGGACTTACCAATATGTGTGTGAGCCTCATGCAAGTGTAGGAATGGTTGGAACCATTATCGTTCAACCACTTCCGGTTGTTGAGCCAGAACCCGAGCCCGAGAATCAATCCGAAGATGATGATGCTGAGGCTTTATCTGTTGGAAAGGGGGAAATTCCTTCCTTATTGTTCACTCCTTGGTTCATTGGAATGTTTGTTTTGGTTGGATTCATCACACTCCGAAGAGAAGATTTCCAAATGAATTTGATTTTGGAAGACGATTCCGATACTATCTTGGCAGAATTAGCGGATTCTGAAGGGAAAACACTAGTCGATAGTTACAATGCGAGAGTTTTCACTTTGTGTGCTCTTTACGTTGCTCAAGGAATACCTTGGGGTTTCATGACGGTCACTTTCGTCACCTATCTTGCGGCTGAAGGAGTTGCTGCCGAAGATTTGGCTTTACTGTTGACTCTGGGTACACTACCATGGTCTCTGAAGTTCCTGTGGGGGCCTGTCATTGACCGTTACCAATATCCTCCAATGGGCAGAAGAAGACCATGGATCTTGTTGGCTCAAAGCGGAATGATTCTAACTCTGATTTTGCTATCATTCATCGCAAGTGCAGAAAGCGATATTCAAGTCATAGCGGCTATGTTCTTGGTATACAACATCTTCACCTCATTACAAGATGTTAGTACTGATGCATTAGCAGTAGATGTTCTCAAGACTCATGAATTGGAGAAAGTCAACAGCTACATGTTCACTTCGAAAGCAGTTGGAGGAATGATTGGTGGGGCTGGCTTAGGTATGATAATCAGTTACACTGGAATCAAGGGTGCTTTGGTAATGCAGATTCCGATACTGCTAGTGATAATGATGGTTCCATTGTTCATGAGGGAGAGGCCAGGGGAGAAATTATTCCCTTGGAGTGAAGAAGATGGCTCAAAGTTTGTAGAAGCGGATAATAAAAATCAAAACTTTAGCGAATTTATTGGCAAGGTGAAAACAGCATTTTCATTGAAATCGACCCGTCTAGGAATTGTTTTGAGTTTAGTACTGTCACTATCTTTCTTCTTGGTTCCAGTCTTACCACTGTTATTCATTAGAGAATTAGGTTGGTCACAAGAACAATTCAATGCCACAAAAGGAGGTTTGATTCTGATTCTTACTATGTTTGCATACATTGTGGGAGGACATTTAGGCAGGCTTATTGGAGGAAAATCTGTGATTATCTATGCCTCATTGGCTGGTGCGATAATTACGGCGGCCTGGGGATTAACAGAAGNTTGGTGGGGAAATAGTATTTTCATGCTCACAATTTGGTCTATACGCACATTCGTGTTTGCCATGGTTAGTATCAATGTGTTCTCATTGATGATGCGCATAACTTGGAGCGAAGTTGGTGGTACTCAGTTCACAGCATATATGGCAATGATGAATCTATCAGCAATCATCGGTTACCAGTTAACAGAACCACTAGCTGGAAGATTCGATTATCCTACTTTGTTCTTAATCGCTGCAGTATTTGAAACACTACTCATAGGTGCTGCACTGTATATTGATCCAGATGAAACTCGACGTGAATTAGGCGATGAATCGGTTAATATTGCCAAT
>FUFK010040005.1_pt1 | contig 15117 bp, 17 predicted proteins | sample 1021851 | NCBI WGS metagenome assembly FUFK01 (sample SAMEA51879418, study PRJEB19060) | metagenome | reverse complement strand
AAGACAGCCCTGTTGTTTTAAATCACTGTCTTTACCCTTAAACATTTTTTGCAAACTGCACAAGGAGTCCCCTCTATGCCCACTAATAACCATTTAGTCAAAGATGTTCTTGAAGACAAATCCCTTGTTGATCCTGAGGTTCTTGAATCTCCTCAGGTGGCTCGAAGATACGCCAAGGGCATTGTCCTTTGTCAGCAAATTGGTTTTTCAAAAGGAAGCTACGCTAANTTGAGACAACTCAAACANTTCTATACCCAACTTTATGGAGGAANNTCTCCCAGCTATAGCCTCATAATCCGAAGGGCTCTTGATTTATTGAATCAAAAGATTTCCATGATTAAGACACACAATGAGCTTTTTGAGGAACAACATGTTTTCTCAATCCTATCCTCAATTGGTAAAAGGACTCATGGGGACCTTTAAAGTCTCAGGTCTCAATCACTGGGGAGTCTTTGGGGAAATAGATCAAAGCTCCGTCAATAAACTTCCCTTTATCCCCAAAAGGAAGCTTAAGAAAAAAGACGGGGTTCATAGTCCTGAGTACCTTGAGGTATCCCAGTGGAAGGACATGGAAAATCGGGATTACCCAAAGAGGAAAGTTTTGGTGTCCAATCTACTTCACGATAGAGAAGCAGTGATGCTTTATTCACCAACGGGTGTTGGGAANACTTGGTTATCACTTTCGATNGCTTTGATTGCTGCNGGTAAAGGNAGACTTGANATTCTNGATTGGGCAAATGATGACCCACAGCCTGTTTGTTATGTGGATGGAGAGATGCTTGAAGAAGACATTCAGGAAAGAATTAAGCTGCTTATTCCATCCCTTGGTGTAGACCTTGAGGAACTGAGGAAAAACTTCTTCTTTGTCTCCAGGGTATCACAGCCCGATACCATAGAAGACTTCCTCAGCCTGGATCTTGATCGACATCAGTTGGATCTCTTGAATTGGATCAAGAGACACTCAGCAGACAACAGTCACCCCATAGTGATTTTGGATAACTTGAGCAACCTGGTGGATATCACTGATGAAAACTCAGCCGGTCANATGCAGAATTTCAATATGATGGTCACTAAGGCCAGAAAGAAAGGGTGCTCCATGGTGATTGTTCATCACACGGGGAAGAGTCTTAACATTGGGCCTGATGGTGTCCCAACGTGGAGAGGAAGNTACGATATGGCAACAAGNCTNGATAANACNATTTGNCTTCTCCCNTGCCANTCATCCCTNGATGGNTTTGTGACCTTTCAGGTGATTGAGGGAAAATCNNGNAAGGGACAAAGAATCAATCTTTCGATTCANTTCAATCCCTTTGAGAAAAAATGGGAACTCTTTGATGAGTCCAGTACTGAAGACAGGCATGAAATGGTGAAGGAATTGGTGGANCTAGGTTTGATTGCAAAGTATGAAGACCTTAAGGACATTCTTGACCGATCAGCAAGTTCTGCAGAAAGGTACATCAAGCAGTCAATTGAATCTGGATTCCTNAANGAAANCGNTTGGAGAGAGTGGAAGCAAAAAGCTAAGAATGGTCACTTGAGTAGACAGGAAAGAATCGAGAAGGGTCGGGANTATGTTCAGAATCACTTNANGGTTTTGGTGAATGAATCAGGGAGGGGAGGAAGGTATTTGGTTGAGAGGGATAACTTCAGTTATCCAGAAAATCCTGATTTTTAGCAGGNGTCTGAGGTTACNNGGAGGGACCTCCGGTTAGGAGGTTTATTTTTCATCACCACCCTATTTATCTATATGGTGATGATTTTTTTCTTTAAAACGGTGAGAAGTTATCCAGTAACATAGCGATGGATTTTTCTATCACTCCATTAGCCCCCCACATCAAATCGAAAACGAAGAAAACCAATAGAAGCCATTTGAAAATGTGAGATAATGCACAAGTCGTTAAGAATCTATTGAATTAAAATCTAAACCAACCATTTACATCATAAGAAATGTTTGAGCCTACAAATCCTTCTAGGGCTAAAATAAAACCCGTAATTATTAGTCCAATGACCGAACTTAGGACATTGTGATCGGCGGGATATCCTAATATTTTTGTAGGATTATGATTCAGCTCTTCAAAATTAATGTATTCGTCGACTTCTTTCAGTAATTGTTTTGATTTATATTTCGATTTTCTAAGATTATTAAAGGATTCATCATCCTGAATAAGTGATTTTTCTATAATGAGTAATTCTTTCTTAACTAAATTTCTATGATTCGAACTTTCGTGCTGTAAGTTTGATGCTTTGAAAATTGAAATAACTGTGATTATTGAAATTATGAGAATTAATGAAATCAACAAAATTATTGTTGAAAAATGATGTCTCAACCCTAGCCACCCTATAAGATTCAACATAACTAGACAAAATAAAACAAAACAAAGAAAAACTGAGGTATATCCTTGAATTCTTAAATAATAGCTATGCCCATATGATCTTATTATGGTTCTTATATTAGACCATGCAAAAACGTTTTTTGGATTACTTAAATCAACATGAATATGTTTTTTTAGGATTTCAGATAATTTGTTATTATCTATATTATTAGATTTTAATGTTTTCTCACTAAATAAATCATCCAATCTTATTCCTGGGTAACTAATCAATTTTCCCAAAAAATTCATGGCATTAAATCTCCTTTTAAAGTCATGCACACAAATAAGACCAAAACCGAAAACTGGGAAAGACTGAAAAGTTGTAATAAGAATACCTATAGATACTATAATTTCATAAATTGAATCACCAAATGATTGTGTATTAAAAATACTTTTTACAATAGGTGGACATATCATTACATATAGAGAACAAATTAGTGCAATAATAAAGTAAAAATTAGGAATATTAACTTCAAATGATTTTTTTATTATTTGATGACATAAAAAACCAGAAGTCACTTCATTATTTTGATTATATTTTGTTTTTGCACAAAATAGTTCGTCAGTTTTAATTTTTCTTAAGAATTGACTTATATCCTCTTTCAAAATAAATGACATTCCCTGTACTGAAATATTTGATGCATCTACNGTACAAGTTAGTTCATCTTCGATAAGTCCAGGATATTTTTCTGGACTACTCCAGCCAGCCAGGACCATTCTTCTTTCTGTTCGACTTTGATCCCAATATGGAGGATCTGAACTAAGAATATCATAATCTTCTTTTCTGTAATAACCATATTTAATTGAAACTATTAGATTTCTTACTGTAAGTATGCAAAATCCTATTAATAAATGAAAAATATCAATGTTTCTTATAAAATTATGACTGTCAAAAATTTTAAATACTAAACCACTTATAATTATCCATTGAGAAGGATACCACAAAACCCAAAACATAATATGCAATCTTATATCATTATGTTTAAGTGAACATAAGAGTAAGCACCTATTTTGAATAACATTCCATGCTTTTTTTCTTGATCTTTCAATTAATAAAACAGCTAATGGAGAAATAAAAACCCAGGGAAGAACTTCATATGTAAATGAAACCCAAAATTGATTCCAATTAAATTCAACAGAGTTATGATAATCTTTAACCTCTTCTTCAGGTATAAATTTTCTTATTTGTGCAGCATTATGAGATTCATATACTTTTGATAATAATTTTTCCTCAGTTTTGCTTGTTACTTCTCTTTTATGAAGAGTGGTTGGAGTCCTGAAATGATCTATATTCTCTGTTTCATCTAGCATGATCGGCTATCTTCGATTAGACAATGAGTTCTATGACATAAAGATTTTTAATAATTTAATTTTTAAAACAAAAACTTTCGACCCAAAAATCTCTGAAACCAACTTCTAAGAGAATCTCCTAGATTCCCCCCATACCCCCCGAGTCCTTTTTCAATATCAGACAACTAAATCTCTAAGCCTATGGATTGGAACCAAGATCCGCATCTACAAAGGCTGGAGGAAAAGCTGGATCGAGTTCTTGAGAGGTTAGATTTGATCGAAGAAAGAATTGGACAACCCAGAAAGTTTCACACAATCCAGGAAGTTGCAGAGATTCTTGGAGTCAAAGAACGAACCGTTAGACACCATATCAATGAAACCAAGCTACTTCCCTACTTGAAGATCAGCAAAAAGATCATTATAAGAGATGAGGATTTGAGTGGATTCATTGAGTCGCAACTGAAGAACAAGCTTCTTAAGGAGTGATTAATGAAGAACAAATCAGAAATACTCGTAGGCTATAGGCCTCGAGTAAGTGTTTATCCAAAAACCCATGCCAGTGGTAGAGTCGATTTTTATGTCTCCTATTATCTGCCAGGGGTAAAAAGGAAGGTTGCTAGACCACTTCATTGCAAGAAGTCAGAGACCAGAGAGTTGATGTTTATCCATGAGAGAAGATTAAGAAATCACCAATTTGATGATTTTGATCTCCAAAGGATACCAGAGATCTATCAACTCGAATTAAATACACCTCGGGTTCAAATCATGGATGCTCTAGAGAGATACATGATCGCCACTTCTTACAATAGAAGACCATCTACCAACCGAAACACCTATGGTGTCTTGAAGAACTTCTGTGAAAAACTGAAAGTTCAATTCATTGATGAGGTTACCACTGAAAAAATCCAACGACTGGTNGGTCANATGAAATCAGCCGGGAATTCGGAGGCAACNATTTATTCTTATCTGGGGCTTATGGAAAGCTTCTTCAACTGGCTCATAAAGGATGCTCAAGTATTTGATCAAACCAATCCAGTAAGTAAAGTGAGGAAGCCTCCAAGAGCATGTAAGGTAAGTAAGCGTCAGGTGGATAAAGACACTATAGCTAAACTTCTCCAGGTAGTAGATCTACCATCAAATATTCGTGTCCCCATTATTTCGATGATCAGATTTATACTGATCACGGGATGTAGAAAGGGTGAAGCTATTCATGCTGAATGGTCGGATTTTGATCTTGATCAAGGGATCTGGAGAATCAGGGAAAAGCCAGAGTGTCCTACCATTCATTCTCTAGGTTGGAAACCCAAAGCCAATAAGGAAAGAGATGTGTATCTCCTTCCTGAGGCTGTTGATTTACTGAACAATTTCTCAAGACATGAAAAGACTTGGGGGAGCGTCAAAATCAATGGAGATCTAATTTACCAGAGAGCAGATTTTGTCTTTACCGTGAAACGTAAGGTCAAAGTTGATGGTGTATATGAATGGAGACAAACAAGAATTGGAAACGAAAGAAGTTCATGGAAAAAATTGCTTGAACAAGCAGGGATTCCTGATCTTCAGATTAAGGATTTAAGAAAATTCTTAAACTCTGTCTTGGTTAACGATTGTGGTTTGAGTCACAAAGAAGCTGGGTTGCACATTGGTAACACCAATATGGTTAATTACAACCATTACACCCAGGTAGATTTTGAGTCAATCAAAACCAAGTTGGAGAAAAGCCAAGACTTGTTGCCTCAGTTTTTGAACTGATGAAAGTTACTACTATTTTACTACTGGGTAGGAATTAGGAGGGGGTACTGTAAACCTCAAGTGTTGCAAACACTGGTCGAGGTGAGAGGATTTGAACCTCCGGCCTCTTCGTCCCGAACGAAGCGCGCTACCAGGCTGCGCCACACCTCGANGAATTCAAATTAACATGGAGTGGAGGCAACAGGCAAATGCCTCCTATTGGGTCATTTCAGGATATTGAGCAGGGACTCGATTTTCTGCAATTGATCTTCGGTCACCGCGTGTTTACGGGCGAAGTTGAGTTGGGATTGGAGTTGTTTCCGATTATCCTCCGTCACCTGCTGGCCGGATTGCTGAAGGGCGAGGATCGTCATCTGACTATTGCTGATGATCATCTCCGGAAGTACCTTGAGCAGCACATCACGTTGTTTGAGAGCCTGAGTAATCTGGGCATCGTTTTCTGCCTGCATGGAAGATTTCCGCAGTGCTTCAATAGCGCCTAGATACGTTTCCACCTTGAGNTGGGTATCAGGCTGTCTCTGAGCGGAGCGGATCAGTTCCACCGCCTTCAGNTATTCCAGTTCGAACGGCGTTTGTGGACCATCCGGGGAAATCAGAGCACCTGCCATGGTCATTCCNGACTGTGACTGGAGGAAGTCCTCGCGTCTGGCAATACTCTGATCGGTGACGCTGAAGAAATGAACGATCACCGAATTCCGGTCTGTGACTTCCACATGAGGCGGAAGTTCGAGCACTTCCGGATTGACCTGGGCACGGAGCATGACCCGCATCTGATGCTCAACATCGGTAACAAGTTCGACATAACTCAGATAATCCAAATTACGGAAACCTGGCACATCACGATTTTTGATGGTGTTGGGAAANATGACATTGACAAAAAACTGGTTCCGCCGTTTCCCGGTTTCCGGATCTCTCAGGTTTTGTTCCACGATCTGGTAACCGAACTGCGAGGACACCAAATCCACNGGGCGATCAAAAATGACCTCTACCCCGAAACTCCAGATGTTATGTAGCTCATCTTCCAGGTGCCTGGCTACCTCGCCTAATTCTCTGACCTGGTATGGTCTGCGATGCACTACCTGACCATCAGATGGGTTGCTGAAAGCCCGCTTCTGGACAAGTCGGTAGGCATCAGGATAAGTCAGGAACTCACGAATCCCGTTTTCCAATTCCAATACNTAGCGGTAACGATGTCCCATCTCATCGGTGGAATAGCTGCCTTCCTCACCGAAATCGATGATACGAAATTTACGGATGGCCAATAAAATGTTCTTTCCCTCCATCGGGTCATGGGGCCCGAAGGTTTTTAGGTAAGCTGAAGCCTGGAGTACCATTCGGTAGAATTCATTTTTGTAGAGAATGTCGAATTCGGTACTGCCTGCAATCGGGAAAATCAGGGCCCGATTTCCCGAAAGGATCAGATCATCATTCTTGGACCAGTTGTGGATGCTGTCCAGGGTCCACAACCTNCTGGATCCGTCATCCAGGATCGCCTGCAGGTAATATTCATCTTCCCCCCGATTCTTGACAAAAACCGAGGTGATGCGTGAACCACGGAAAAACCCTTTGTCCAGCACGTCGGCAAGACGGATCGCATTTTCACGTGAAGTATATTCCGGAAATGCCTGAAGATTTCCGTGTAAAAACAGTCCCAGTAGAAGCAGACCTCCGAGGGTCAGCAGTTTATTCGAAATTCTGTCCCACATAAATTTCCACATCGGTTGTCGGTTTGGTTCCACGGTTCAAGGGCATTGGTTCCACAATCTGTTCCCCGGGAATGATATCGGCCAGAGTGACAGCAGATTTAAGCATGTTGGGCCGATAGTAAATTTTTGTCCTGGGCAGAATCATCTGTTCCTGGACTGAAGAAATGTTGATCACTTCAAGCCGCATCCCNACCCGTTGNTCGATCCTGCGNCGTTGTTGTCTTTCAAGAAGAATCGCCAGCCGCTGAGCTCCTCCCACATGACGGGAAGCATTGAGCACGGAAACATTGAGTCGGATCGGTTGTCGATAGGCAAGCATCGCAAATACCGGGTGCAACAAAACAGATTCTTCAGGGGGAGTCTGATTCAGCACATCCGTCACATCGGTTTTTTCAGGCTCCGGGGTAATCAACCTACCCGAAGGAATCAGAGAAAAAGTAAGTTGTCTGGGTGTGGATTTTTCAATCTCCAATGAGATCTCCANCTCCTGGGCAAGACTCAGTTTCAGATTCACGAGAAAACTCACCTGGTTTCCTGCTTCCTGGCGGATGTCTTCCTCAAGTTCAATCTGACGGATCATGTTTCCCACCGGGAATTGGTCAAACTCCCTGTCCGGCATCAAAAGATTGTTGATGAAGGCATTCGGAATCACCACCATGGTTTCTTGTGCAGACTCTCCGGGACGGATAGAGATTTCCTGGAAAAGTTCCGGCTCAAAATATCCTTTGAGGGTCAGGTAGGAGGTTTTTTCTCCGGGAATCAGTTCGATGTTGTCCAGCATATGCCCGGAATTGGCAGCACTGGCCTGGGCTCCTGAAAAAGCAAGGATCGTCAGGCNTAGGAANAGATATTGAATCAGCAGCTTCATGAATCAGCTCAGGTTTTGCGGCCGGACAATGGCTGAAAATGCCGGCGGTTCAAAGATTTCGGATTTTGAAATGCAGAAAATGAGCCACTGATTGTGGCTTAAAGGAGGAACGACGGATCCNCAGTTCAACCTAGTGGGACATGCAAGGAATCTTCCGGAGAAACTTCACTTTAGTGGTTTCTCCGGATGGAGAATNGGAGTTTAAAAAATCAGCCTGATTGATTCAACAATAGATTCAGGCCCCCATCAATCCTGTGATTCGGATTCGGACGATTCCGGTGTTTCCGAGTCATCCGTTGATTGATCAACAGACTCCTCTTCTTCCTCAATTACGGTGGCTACAGCAATCACCGTTTCGTTGTCATTGAGTCTGATCAACCGGTTGCCTTGGGTTACCCGTCCAATGATCCGGATGTTTTCCACAGGGATGCGAATCAGTTTCCCAAGTTGGGTGATAATAAAGAGCTGATGGTCTTCTTCCACTTCCAATACACGAACCACAGGACCATTCTGTTCGGTGATGCGGATGGTGCGCATCCCCTGGTTCCCCCGGTTTCTTGAAAGAGTATAATCTTCGGTGGGGGTTTTCTTTCCGAATCCGCCCTCGGTCACCGTAAGCAGGGTGCCTGCTCCACTCAATGCAATGGCAGAAACCACACGGTCACCGGGTTTCATGCGAATCCCGATAACGCCTCGGGCCTGTCGGCCCATTGCCCGAAATGCAGATTCATGAACACGGAGCCCCATTCCGTTGCGGGTTGCAAAAAAGAGTTCATGTCTTCCNGTGGTGAGCTGGGCGGAAATCAATGAATCACCTTCATCGAGTGAAATNCCACGCAGGCCCGAAACGCGGATCTTCGAGCAATCCAGCATGGAGATNTTNTTACAGATTCCTTTTTCTGTACACATAAGAATGTACTGGTTCTCACTTTCCTGGGGCACATTGAGATAGGTACAGACCTTCTCACCTTCCCGGAGCGGCAGCAGATTGACCACCGCCTTTCCACGGCCGGTAGGCCCTGCCTGGGGGAGTTCGAAGACCTTCTTACGGAAAATCTGGCCCCGGTCGGTGAAAAACAGCAGATAATCATGGGTCGAGGCCACAAACATTGTTTCGACGAAATCCTCNTCTTTGGTTGACATTCCCAACCGACCTTTACCACCACGTCTCTGCAGACGGTAATCACTGACAGAACTGCGTTTGATGTAACCGGAATGGGAGATGGTCACCACCATGTTCTCTTCATTGATCAATTCCTCGATCATGATGGAATGATCTCCCTCGATGATTTCGGTCCGTCTTTCATCTCCATAACGATCACGGATTTCTTCAGACTCTTCACGGATGATGCTGATGACCCTTTCCGGTGTTGCAAGAATGTCCTTGTAATCCGCAATGGCCTCACCCACCGTTTTATGTTCGTCACGGATTTTTTCCTGTTCCAATCCGGTTANACGCTGAAGCCGCATATCAAGAATTGCTTTGCCCTGCTTGGAGGTCAGACCGAAGCGTTCTTTGAGAGCATTTTCTGCGACGGCACCGCTTTCGGCTGCCCGGATGATTTCCAGTACATCATCAAGGTTTGCTAATGCGGTCATTAAACCTTCCAGCAGATGCATGCGGTTTTCCGCCTGCTGCAATTCATAACGCGTCCGTCGGGTTACAACTTCAATCCGATGTTGGAGGAAAAATTCCAAGACTTGCGGAAGCGCCAGAATCTTTGGCTGACGGTCGACTATAGCCAGCATGTTGATCCCAAAACTGGTTTGCATCGATGTGTGCTTATAAAGATTACTCAGGACCACATCTGGGTTGTCTCCGCGTTTGATCTGGATATAAACACGCATTCCCTTTCGATCCGATTCATCCCGCAGGTCGGAAATACCATCGATCTTTTTTTGACGGACCAGTTCTGCAATTTTTTCAAGGAGCATGGCCTTGTTGACCATGAAAGGAAGTTCGGTGATGATCAGAGACTCTCTTCCGTCCTTGGAGGTTTCGGTATGGGTTTTGGCACGGATCCGGATCACTCCCCGCCCAGTGGTGTAGGCCTCGTAGATGCCCTGTTTACCAACGATCGTTCCACCCGTCGGGAAGTCCGGTCCAGGAATGAGTTCCATCAATGATGCAATATCTGCCTGATGACGATGCTCAATGTAATACAAGAAGGCATTCATCAACTCCGTCAGATTATGGGGAGGAATGTTGCTGGCCATTCCGACGGCAATACCGGTGGATCCGTTGGCCAACAGATTCGGCACCCGAGTTGGCAGGACAATTGGCTCTTCCTGGGAATCGTCATAGTTCGGTTGAAAATCGACGGTGTCTTTGTCCAGGTCGATCATCAGGTCCTGGGCCATCCGTTTCATCCGAACTTCGGTATAACGCATGGCGGCGGGTGAATCTCCATCAACCGATCCAAAGTTACCCTGGCCATCCACCAACTGATATCGCATCGAAAATGCCTGGGTCATGCGGACAATGGTGTCATAAACCGCAGAGTCTCCATGAGGATGGTATTTACCGATCACATCTCCGACCACACGTGCTGACTTGCGGAAGGGTTTGTTAAATTCATTTCCCTGCTCATTCATCGAAAACAGCACCCTGCGATGAACCGGTTTCAAACCGTCCCGCACATCGGGCAGGGCCCTGCCTACAATGACACTCATTGCGTATTCCATGTAGGAATCACGCATTTCATCAACNATGTCGGAAGGTATGATCGTTTCACTCATGAAGCATCTCCTGAATCATGATTATTGAGGTTAATGGAAATGCGAACCGTAACACCGGGAAGGAAAGAATAGGACGTTGTCCTGAAACGGTGATGATGCACTTCCATGTGCGTTTTGGTCATCAACTAAGGCGGGATGACCGAATCATTTTTTATCGAGTCAAAGTATACAACTTTTTATAATTTGACCACACTGTACTCATGGTCGCGCTTGTTTAAAACCGTAACCGATTGAATCTCGTCTCCCTGGCTGATGCGGTTGACCACATCCAGCCCCTCCAAAACACGTCCAAAGACGGTATGTTTTCCGTCCAGATGGGGTTGTGCAGAATGCGTAATGAAGAACTGGGACCCGTTGGTGTTTGGACCTGCATTGGCCATTGAGAGGACTCCGGGGCCATCATGACGACGATCGGGATGGCACTCATCCCGAAAACGATAACCGGGGCCTCCGGTTCCTTTGCCATGAGGACATCCCCCCTGGATCATGAAATCGTTGATAACCCGATGAAAAACCAGTCCATCATAGAAGCCCTGTTCACTCAATTCAATCATGTTGGCAACCGTGTTGGGTGCCTCGTCTTCGAATAATTCAATATGAATCTCTCCCTGGGAAGTCTGCATCTTGATGCTGGGAAGTGACTGATTTTCCGATTCGCTCATGAAAAGCCCTTTAAAGTTAGGATTATAAGTTGAGAAGTGTTGAAGTCCTTGTTATTTCAAATCGAGTTTTTCAAGCCCGAGTTCTGAAAGATCAAGATCTCCGATTTTGTTCATACTGTCAGCGTCGACCCAGGTATTATCTTCATAGAGAATCAGTTTGGCCACCCGATGAAAAGGGTTGTAAATTTTGAGATAAGATTCCTCGTCTTCTCCTTCCAGGGTGATCTCCTTTTCGGTCTCCTTGATCTGTTTTCCGGAAAATTTAACGTCAAGGTCTTTGGAAAAGGTGATTCGTTTTTTTTTGACTTTGATCATCAAAAACTAATGGAAGGTCTTCAGTTTTCGGGCACCAGGGTTTCAAGGTGGTCAATGGCGTGAACGGGNGCATTACTGCCGGCCATCAAGTCCTTCAAGGCGCCATAGACCATCCTTTGTTTTTCCAGGGTTTTCTTCCCTTCGAAAACCGGAGAAATGACTTTCAGGCTGAAGTGACTTCCGTTCGCAACCACTTCAACGGTTGAATCCGGNACTGCCTGCTCTACTGCTTGACGGATCTGGTCTTCAAGACTCATCGGGCTCCATGCATCCATGATTTTACATCCAACTGGGTTTGAAGTCCTCTTCCTGTTGAGGTGCATCGAACATGAAAGAGGTTTTGCAACCGCATGACGATTTTGCCAACGGGTTGTTGAATTTCAACCCACGGTCCATCAGGCTGTAACTCCAGTCAATTTCGGTGTCTTTGATGTAGAGGTGACTTTTCTTATCGACCAGAATTTTCATTCCTTCGGATTCATATTCCAGGTCAAATTTGGTTTTGCGGGAATCAAAATCCAGGGTGTAGGTCAATCCTGAACAACCGCCCCCTTTGACCCCAACCCNAACGGCCACTTCCTCGCCCAATTCATTTTCATTCATGATTTTGCGGATTTCCTTGGCCGCATTTTCNGTGAGTGTAATCATTCAGTGCGATTCGCTGACGAGGTTACGGTTCCATTCTGGAATTTCCACAATGATGCTTTTGGTGCCATCAGGAACACATTGACAGGCAAGCCGTGACTGGGGATGAAGTCCGGGAGCCAAGTCGAGCATATCCTCCTCATCGTCGGTTGCCTCATTGCAGGAATCGAGTCCGGACCGGACAATCACGTGACAGGTGGAACAGGCACAAACGCCTCCGCANCTATGGTCCAGATCAATATCGTTGTCCAAAGCCAACTGAAGCAATGATCCCGGCAGACCATCGGTTTCCTCAAGCCTCTCACCCGGATTGACGTTCACTGTTTTCCCCATGGGCTGAAAGGTTACCTGGAACGATTGCTTGGAAAGCTTGAATTCAGGTTGTTCTATGTAAGGATTGACTCCGGACATGTCTCAGGCATTTGNTCTTTGATGTAACNTNTATNATAGCAAATGTTATGATGNTTGTCCAAGTCATACGAACATTCGTTCACTCAATCTAGAGTCAGAGTCCTGATGAAAAAACCAAAGGTGGAANGNCTNCTTGAACGGGACCATGGNAGNANGTTTCCNGAAGAATCCCTTCCAANCGNGAAGGATGAATTTTCAATTGAAACCANGAAGTGTTTTTCAGCNTTTCGTGAAACCNNGAAACTTCAATTCCAGGAACTCGANCAACCNCTTCAGGAATTTCTAAACCTGGCAATTCTCGGGNTNTGNCANGGTTTTGAAGAAAGAAATCTTGATCCCGGATTGCCCGAACACCGTGANGTGTTTTCCCATGTNATTAAGGATGTCAAAGGCCTGATCCAGAAAATTCCGGTTCCGTCAAATGGTAAAGAATTACAAAGTTTGAAAAAACAGGTTTTCGATTTTGGGACGCAATGGGTCTATTATCTCGACTGGAAACTCTACATGTCGAAGGAACTTTATTGATTTGAAAAGAATTNGGGTTTCCAATGGATTGGTTTCCAAATGCTGGCAAGTATTTTGCTCCCAAATTAAGAGATGCAGAAATGGATTTGAAAACTGATTTTGATGCAGCAAGCACTAAAAAATAACGCNGAACCTGTCAAACAATGCCCGGTTCGGGTTTATGGACTCCAGGGACACAGTTCCTACCTCGCCATAGACCTCCCGGATGAAATGCTTCAGGAAGGTGAAGTATTCGGCTACCAGGAAAAATTTTACCAGGTTTGTTCGGTCCTCAAGGATTCAGAGGATCATTTTTGTCTCAACGTCAACTCCATTGTTGAGACCCTCTGAGGATTTTTTTCAGACCCTCAGCCCGCCTGACGGTTCATGCGNGAGCGGAAGAACTTCAGCAATTTCGGCTCGCTCCATTCCCGGGGCCCCAAAGCCCGGCCTATAATCACTCCTGAAGGGTCCACCAGGTAGGTGATGGGGATGTTTCGTACTCCATAAAGTCGTGTGATTTCCATTTCCGGGTCGGTCATAACCGGAAAACTGTAATTGCGTTTTTTCAGGAATTTGCGAACCCTTTCCCTGCTTTCCCCCATACTCACTGCAAGTACTACAAGATTTTCAGGTCCGAGTGACTGGTAAACCTGATCCAGGTCCGGCATTTCTTTGAGGCAGGGACTGCACCAGGTGGCCCAGAAATTAAGGATTAGGAATTTACCGCTGAAATCCGCAAGGCTGGCTTTTTTCCCTGAAGCCATCTCTCCTTCAAAATCATGGGCTTCGATATAATGNGAGGGGACCTCAATCCTCNATTGCTCAAGCAATTTCCTTTCTGAAGCATTGAGCGGAATCTTTTTTTCTTCAGCAAATAAAGAAGAGAAGGTGGTCAAAAGAACAACACCAACAAAGAAAAAATAACTTAAAATTTTAAGATTCATTAGAAAGTCTTTATGGAACTATTCAGAGAGAAAATGATAACCTGCATTGAAGTTTCCGGCAATCTCGTCATCACTCATGCCATCCTCACAAAGCTTTGATTTTCGACCCATCCATTTTGCCTTAGAAGTTGAGTCATCATCGATTGCCCATGCTGGTCTCCGATTCCAAGTACGATCAGGCTCTTGGTGAAAGACTCCAGAAAATGGATGGGCACTCCATCAGGAAACCCCCAAGCGGGGTAGCCCAAAACCTTCCGCTCCGGAGGGCCCTGGCGATTGTCCACAAATCCTGCGAGGGGAACTTCTTTCTCCAGGAAGGCCCTGGAAAGCTCTCTGCCAGTAGGTCCTGTGCCGGCAATCAGGACATTTTCGAAAGGGTCCATCATTCCCGATTTTAGAAGGTAATGCACCTTGGCCCGCATCATCGCGGGGCGTTTGTAAATAGGATCGACCCGGGATAAACGATCCGGAGCATGGCGTTTCTCCACCAGAACTTCCGGGCATTTCCCAAAGCGGACTTTTTCATGGGCTGCTCTGAGCAGGAAATCATAATCTTCGGCCCAAGGTTGTTCCTGGTATCCCCCCAGAAATTCATAGAGTTTTCTTGGTCCAAAGAAAGTCGGGTGCATGATGGGGGATTCGGCAAAAAGATCACGACGTATTTCCTCATCAGTGAGCAGGGAATTGCTCCAGTCATGATATCGTTGCACGTTTTCAGAAACCGGTCCTTCTTCCGTAAAAGGTTCTACCCGGCTTCCACAAAAATCGACCTGAGTTTCCCGTTGTAAAAAAGCCAACTGGATTTCCAGTCTTTCGGGCCGCATGCGGTCATCCGCATCCATTCTTGCCACATAACTTCCTGCACAAGCCGCCAACCCGGAGTTAAGCGCCGCGACAATTCCTCTGGGA
>FUFK010778927.1_pt1 | contig 15129 bp, 24 predicted proteins | sample 1021851 | NCBI WGS metagenome assembly FUFK01 (sample SAMEA51879418, study PRJEB19060) | metagenome | reverse complement strand
GCACAAATCGCTGATGATGCAATCAATGCAGCAAAAATAGCAGATGATGCTGTTGGAAGTGCAGCTATCGCTGATGATGCAGTTGGATCGGCACAGATTGCTGACTTGGCTGTTGATAGTGCGCGTCTTGCAAATAATGCGGTAACGAATGCGAAGATTAACAACGGTGCAGTAAGTATTGCTAAGTTATCCTTCCAATCACGACAAGATGTATTCAATCCGAATGGATCAACAGCAGCTTTCGATCTAGCAAACCAAGTAGCTCCAGAGTTTGATAACTTTGTAATGGCTTTCGTCAACGGTTTGTTGCAAAATAAAGTAGCTTCATCACCATCAGGACAACAAGAATATACAGTATCAACAGCTGGTTCTACCACAACGGTGACGTTTGGTGCAAACCTTGCTGATAGTGACCATCTTGAAGTAAGGTATCTAGCATAAAGTTTTGCCAACGGGCGATCGGTTTTTATTCTTGTTCTGCCATTTCCGATCGCCCCGCGGCTCCACTTTGGAGGAGATATGGAAGCACTCATTATGGAACTGGCACCCTTTCTCAGTGGCCCCGCTGCTGCTGTAATCGTTGCCTTGTATATGAACAGACAGTTCATTAGCTTTAGCAACCAATCAATCAACAGGATACTAGACGATGCTGAAAAGGATCGTGAACTCTTCAAAGAAGCCATCACCAAGATCGACCAAAGGTTGTACTTTTTGGAGGAGCAAATGAAAGACATAAAATCTGAGTTGAGAAGAAAGGATTAATCATATCATTCCGTGACCGTAAAGGTATCTAGAATGCATTGTAAGAAGTCGTCTGATAAAACATAAGGCTACACACTTACAATGCATTCTTGTTTATTCTGATAACTCTTCTACTTCTACTTCACGTTGATTGTAAAGATGAAGATTATTGTTCAAATCTGTCTGTAGAAATGTACCATCACTGAAGATAGTAGTTTCATAGTTATTTGTATACCATTCATCTAACTCTTCAGGATCGTATACCTTTCTGAGGAATGTATCGATATCAGGCATCATACCTTCAATCGTCTCTTTTACTTCTCTAACAATATACTGAGAAGTTTCTATATCTGTAAGTTTTAGTTTCATTGTTCTGCCTCTTGTTCTGTGTTTATGTAATATATCAATAGTGATATTATACAAATCTATATATATCATTTACAAGAAAAGATATGTAATCATTTGTAATCAAATGTAATCAAATGTAAAAGTTTCTGTAAAAAGCAAAAGATAGAGTATACTTACTACTGAGGGGCAGGACAGAGAGATAGAGAGAGAGATAATAACCAGTAGAACGGTGCCAACCGGTTCGTTACGGTTTATAATCTATATATTAGAATAAATAATATATCTTTATATTGTAAATCTACTCTTCATATAGTATAGTATATAAGTAATATATCAATAACAACATAACATTATTCAGGAGGCAGAATGAATAATAACTTAAATATAGTAAACAAAGAAACTATAGATCTAAAGAAACACTCTAATGCACAATCTATCAGATTACTATTAAGAGCATTAGAAGAAGAAATGTATGAGATGAGAAGATGCTATCGAAAAGCAGAACTTAAATACTCAATCATACCTACACTCAAAAGATACCTCTCAGATCTTGAACACTTAGAAGACGAGAAGTAAGATGATCAAAACTATCGTAATGGATCCACCCTGGAAGTTTGAGGGTGGTGGCAATAGAGGAGCATCAGTGCACTATCCAACTGTAGAACATAAGAATATCTATGGTTTGGTACATTCTGCCCTATCAAACTATCAGATAGCGGATAGTGCACACCTCTACTGTTGGGTGCTGAACAACCATATCGATCAAGGTTTAGATCTNATTGATAGATTAGGTTTCAAATATTTAACTAACATCGTATGGGTCAAGAACTCTATCGGGATGGGTAGGTACTTTAGAGGTAAACACGAAATCTGTATGTTTGCAACTAAGGGAAGAGGATTTGATGCGAGAACAGATCCAAACAACATCCCCTCAGTATTTTTTGGCAAGAAGAGAAAGCATAGTCAAAAGCCAGAAGAGTTCTATCAACTGGTAGAAGATAGATCGAAGGGCCCATACCTTGAGTTATTCAGTAGAACCAATCGCCCGGGATGGGTAGTATGGGGAAATGAAGTGGGTAAGTTCAATAAATAATAAACAACACAACAACTGAAAGTATAGTTATAGAAGACGCAGGAAGTCAGGCACCTGCGCCGGATCAAACTTTCATATCATATTACTTTTGGTATCGGGTCGGCATATTTGGCGGTATGTCGGCCCTCTTTATTTCAAAAAAAACTCGGAAAAACTTTTAAGGTAGATACTTATTCTGGTAAGCGCCCGCCAAACGCGCTGATCCGGAGACAAGTATGCCTGATTTATATACTCGTCTGTCGACAGAAGCCCGACCATTCGAGATAGCTGTAGGACAGATGATAGAACAAAACTCGAGTTATCAATACATCCAAGACAAAACTCATATGGATTATGATGTATACCTCAAACACCCTGACGGTCAACACCTCACAGTCGAAGTAAAGGTGCACGCAGGGGCAAGCAAATATAAGAAGTACGATACAGCGTGCCTTGAAATCAAAGAGTACCAATACAAACACGGACGATATGTCAAATCACATTGGCTGAAGAGTGACTTCAAGATTATGGCGCACGTGGACAGAGAAGATAGGATGGTTCACTTCTACAATGGTAGCCTTATAAGGCAATGGGCGCTAGACAGAAAGCACCTTGCACGCTACTCTACGAAGGTCAAAACAGCTAACATCACTATGCCTTGGAAATGTGCAGAGGCAGGATATATGTATTCTATGCGTTTACCAGATACATTCAACGAATAAGTTATTACCAATAGGGAGAAAAAATGGCACAAAAAACAGAAATCGATAGTTATGAGAAGCTATTCTACTGGCTGGATAGTATGATAAACAAGTACTCAGGCACTGATAAATCAATCGGCATCAGACGTCTACGTGACTTCATTGAAGAGCAACAGATGAGTGGCAAATCGTGGGAGGATGTAGCTGAATGGGCGATATATTCGACATCACAACAGTCAGGTTTCGACCCATTTGAAAACACGGGTAGGTAAAGAGAAATAATACAAACTCGTGCAAATAATAGTGCAACGGTGTATAATATGAATGTATACTAAATCAAGGAGATACAATGAAAACACAATATATCACACTACACTACAAACAAATCATAGAGATAACAGAAGCCGAACTCCGTAATATGATACAGGAAGGTGCTATCGAAGTAGACGAAGACGGTGATGTTGTATCAGTCGATATAACGCACGAAGTAATCTACGAAGCNTANGANCATACAGATATGGAGAGAGATCATCGTTACGAATGGACAGAATGGGATGGTAAATGTCGTACAACCACAAGAACGTGGGAAGTCGACAGTCATATCGTGTAGTACTCAGAGGGGTGTCGTCAGACACCCCAAAGGNAATCTACTTAGCGTTTCTGTAGACAGAGGATTTACAACATCGACGTAAAAAAATCCGTGTTGCGACCAAACTCGTGTAAATATTTCCATAATGTGATATAATACAAATATCCATTACAATCAAGGAGGTATTATGGGTATTCAAAACTTAACTGATATTAAACTACGATATATGGAACTGTTCGCTGAAGAGTTTGCTCAGCCTGGCCGCGACCGTTCTGAATGGGCTCTCTTCGATATATCAGCAGATACAGCAATCGAATGGGTCAGCGATATATACGATAGAGAACGGTACGGCTTCATTAATAGTGACTGTCTACGNGACGATCAATGGTTATTGGTCGACCCCGTCATCGCTCGTGGTGCAGGATACGGTTATCAGACGTGTATGACCGACATACCATATGACCGCGATCACGACGATTGCTATCGCTTATTTCTACTATAACCCGACTGACGACGATCCAACAGAAGGGGTAGTCATATGTAAGGGCGACATCCATATCTTGATCCACGATCGTATGACATACCGTGAAACAGAAAGACGCATATCTGTCTTGTAAAAGAAAGAGAAGNCGGAGTATAATGGGGTAGATCTNAGTATCTGCCCTGCTNTACCACTCGATGCCANATGTCTGTCGACTAGTGTGTANNNGTGTAGGGTGGGGCCCCATCGCGCCCAAAAGTCGACGTTAGATATAGCTAGATGAAATGCACACCCGAAAAAAATGCACCCTGTCAGAAAAGTCATATTGTTCTACCTCCATACTCTTATTATACTACACACTACAGCCGTTTACACTTTGTAGGAAAAATATGCGGCATTATATGGAGGGACACAAAATGGCAACGAATAAGGTACGACTGAAGGGTCGCAAAACAGCAAAGAAAGATTTAGATTGGCAGCTACACCAAGCAGAAGATCTACATATGAAGCTTATCGGTATCAAGATCGGATTGGAACAGATACCAGATACACATCTACCTCAGGCACCGCTTTGCAGGGCAACCATATCTTTCATCTCAGATCTTATGCGNAANTGGCAAGAGCGGCTACGCGCAGATATTGAGAAACAAAAAGAAGAACCCGCCCCAAAAAAGCGTACAAGACGCAAGAAAAAACCCGTAAACAAAGATAGTTAATCCTGTATAATAACGACAGGAGATCTTTATGAATGCGTCTATGTGGTGGTTTTACTGTGAAACCGAAGACGACGTCAAGTTTTATCGACGTCACATAATCAAGAAACCAGAGGTAGTTGACTGGATAAGAGAACAGCAGNGTGCTCATTACGATGACCACGATGTTGATAGAGAACCGGCAAAGGAACTAAACACTGATATACTAGGCCCGTTGCTTGCGAACCTCTCAGAGCTGGATCAGACAATCCTACGACTACACTATGTTGATATGCTCAAGTGGCGTGAGATAAGCGAGAAGTTAGGATACAACTTGTCCTATCTGTGGAAGCGTGAGAAGCGTGCGATGGAAAAACTTCGTGCTATTATTGACAGGGATGGTTTGTCACCTTGGAGGAACGATGAAGAAGAAAATGACTAAAGAAGAAAGAATGAAGCACGCAGCTCGTTCTAGAAACTACAAAACCCGCTTGAAGCAAGCAGTAGATCAGGGCGACTTTGAAGATGTTGTCAAATCTATTATGCTTCTTGCAATCAAACATAATGATGAGACAGATTGGAAGGCCTCACCTCGTACCTTTATGGAACTATTACAAGTGTTGCATAAGTTCAGAGTAGAGTTTGGTGCCACAGATGGTGACTTTGATGATATCCTCAGAGTACTAGATGGTGGCAACGGTGAGTGATATTGACAAGATGATCACAGAACTGAGCAATGCTGAGTTGCTTCAACTATTCGAGATGTTGCGGTTGAAGAACACACGCTTTGAAAAAGATCTGTATGATGTGCTTACACTGATCAGAGCAAACAAAAGAGCAAGAGGTAGAGGATGAGACGAAGAATGGTGGAACAAGTAGGCAACAGATGGCGTGTATGTCGTATGGAAAATGCAACAATGCGTGTCTTTGTCGGTGAGTACAANACAGANTGGGAAGCAAANCTTGCACATTCAGTATCANTACAACACTTAGAAGAACGAGACAAGTGGCTGAAGGAACATAACAAATCATTGAAGAGTAGAATACAAGCGGCGATCGATGCAAAGAATAACGAAAGTAAATAGTCAGGTTCTAAAAGCCTTTGAAGATCCACGCAACTTTTTTAAGTTTNTNNNNGTGTTNGACAAAGAGCAGAACAAACTTGTACCCTTTGTTATGCGTCCTCAGCAAGAAGAGTTGTTAGATGCATTGTTGCAACACAACAAGATTGTGGTACTCAAGGCACGACAACTCGGTGTTAGTACACTACTCAGAGCTTATTTCTTGTGGAAGTCATATATGGCTGTAGAACCTACTCGTCACGCTATCATATCATATACCCGTGATAGTGCTGACCATCTACACAATATGGACAAAGGCTTCTATCTATCACTACCTAAACCATTACAGAGGAAACTATCAAAATCTTCTGCTCGTACATTACAGTTTGGAGATACCAATGCAGAACTCAGAGCATTTACAGCCGGAGGAAAGGCCGGAGCTACCCGATCATTTACATTTACAGATACTCATATCTCTGAGTTTGCTTTCTTTGACGATCAAGATGATGTGCTTGCCAACGTTATGGCCTCGGTTGGAGAAGGACAGATTGTAATAGAGACAACACCCAACTCACCAGGTGATAAATACCACGACCTNATAGAAAATGCACCAGAGAATGGNTGGCANCTNTGTTGGTTNCCNTGGTATGAACATCCTCANTACACCAANAAANNNCAGTTNCACCAACCNCANNTACCNGATCCAACAGAAGAAGANNANGAAATANGAGAANGAGTTTGATCTANCGCTTGGNCAGCTNTANTGGCGAAGAACNATGATCAAGACNATGGGATTGGAGAAGTTTAGACGAGAGTTTCCAGCAACAGTGGATGAGGCTTTCTTTGCAGCTAGCAACGAGTTCTTTCCGCTTGATATACTGGACGAACTAACAGTGCTTGATCTGGGTGGGCAGAAAGAGCGTTGGTATTGTGACCCTGTACCGGGTGACAAGTTTGCTATGGGTGTGGATGTTGCAGCGGGAAGGGGCGGCGATTACAGTGTTATTACTGTGGTGAGCTGTACAACACATCTTCCAGTATATCACTTTCGTTCTAATCAGATCTTACCTCACGAACTGGCTGATAAGATCTACGACTTGTACTGGGATTTTGATGAACCATACACTATCATAGAACAGAACGGGCCAGGTGAGACAGTACTCTACCGTATGAAAGAGTGGAAGGTCAAGAACCTGTACAAGGACAGCAAAGGACGAGATTGGCGAACCCGAAAGGAAAATAAAATCGCTATATTTGATTACCTACGTGATCTTGTCTGTGAAGGTGTAATAGATGCCGTTGACAAAACTCTTTGGAATGAGATGAGAACAATACAAATCACAAAAGGTGCACCGGCTTCTGCTGGTCACGATGATATGGTTATGGCCACTGCTCTTGCACTGTGGGCTGTAAAACTAAAACCGGTACCTTCTTGGTATTCAGTGAAGAAGACGATTATCGATGATATGATTAAAGGTAGACGTGCTAGAAGGATACTTAGAGATGGTGGGTACAACAAACACATTAGAGGATACAACAAATGAAATACAAAATGACGCCAAAGATTGTGCAACAAATCTTAAAAAATCACGAAGTTTATTGGCACGATGAACGACCAGATCTGTACAGATACAAACAAGCATATGAAACCAAGTTCTGGGACAGAGCTAGTGAAGGTCAGATGGCTACATATGTACAAACATCAGATGCATACGGTTATATTGAAAGTTATATTGCTTCTTTGTTTGCAAGAAACCCTGGTGTCGTTGTAAAGAATGGTATCCGTGGTAGAGGTGATGCAAGAATAGCACAACACTTGGCCAACGATTTCTTAGCATATCAACGTCAACAGATAGAAAATGCTAGTCGTATGGCACTTATCTATCCTATGTCATTTATCAAGATGATGCCAACAGGCAACAAAGATATCCTCAGAAAGGTTGACACTTGTGCAGTAGCACCTTGGGAAATAATCTTAGATCGTGATGCAAGACGATATGACGATATGAAGTTTATCGGTCATCACTACTATATGACACTGATCGAAGCACGACACAAGTTTGGTGATAAGAAATACAACCCTGTCCGCAAAGAGAGCTACTTTGAGAAGTACGATATGGAAACAGACGAATATGGTGGTACAGGCGGTCAGGTTGGTGATTACAACTTTGACCATTACAAGTACATTGAGATTGTAGAACTCTACGATTTACACACAGGTATGATGTACTTCTGGTCACCTGATTGGAAACAAGGTGAGAAGTTTTTGCTAGAAGAAGAAGTACCTTTCAGAGATGTCAATGACGATCCAATACCACCGATCGTACCTTTGTATTTCAACCGACTACCAGACAAACCAGTAGATGGGTACTCTGCAATGAGGAGAATATACGACCAGATATACGAAACCAATATGGTTAGAACATACCAAGCCAATGCAGTTAGAAAGGCTTCTCGTCAATATCTGGTAAAGAAAGGTGCACTAGACGAAGAACAAATGGCACAGATTACATCAGGTATCGATGGCCTTTTTGTTGAGGTAGATGAGGAAAGTTTGGCAGGTGTTATGACTGCAGTACCACAAAATCCAACACCACCAGAACTAGAGTTCTATGTCAATCAGGTACAACGTGACAAAGACAAAGGATCGATACTGGCACCATTTACAAGAGGTGAAAGTAGTAGAACATCGGCAACAGAAGCCGCTGCACTTGCTGCCTATACATCATCAGAGATAGGTCGACTGGCTAGAGAACGTGACAATATGATTGAAGAACTAGCNACTGTNTATNTCAATATGGTTGCACTATACATAGAAGAAGAAAACCAATCACAGATTATTTTACTGGATGGTAAGGCAACTGCAGTCAGATCAGACAACTTAGAAGAAAACTTCCATATCTTTGCACAAGATCAAGCATCTACACCTCTTTCAGAAAGTGTAAAGAAAAGAGAGTTTATACAGTCAATACCAACACTTGCAAACCTTGGTGTACCTCAGAAAACACTATTGGCTGAGTTGGTAAGAGCACTTAATCTACCAGAAGATTTTGTGTCAGCAGCAGAAGAAAACGAAAGAAGACAAGTATCAGCAGCCAAAGCACAAATGGCTGCAGAAGGTGTAGCACCAGATGCTGCTGAGCAAGCAGGAGGATTAGTTTCGACACCACAAGGGCCAGCTAATCTACAAGGTATTCTACCCGGCGCAACAGGAGTAAGTTAAGATGGGATTTTATAAAGTACATTGCAAAAAATGTCAAGAAGATTGGGAAGTTATGTGCAACTACGACCAGTTAGAGACATTAGTTTGCGGACAAAAAGATTATTGGGATCGACCAATGATGTTCAATCCAGACACCTCAGAAAACCAAAAAGAAGGTTGTGGTAATCTGGTTGAAAGAGTATGGGTACCTGGTGTATTTGCAATCGCAGGTAGTTCTTTGGATACACACGGTGTGCATAACTCAAATGGTTATTGGTCACAATCGTTTGGTCGATATTTCAAAAACAAAAATACAATGCACGCCTGGGCCGAGCAAAACGGATACAAATCAGTATCTCAAGCACAAGCCGATGAGGCGTTGGATCAACAGTATGAAGAACTGAGGAACCAAGATGCCGTTGGAGAAAAATGGACAGACAACCTTAAAAAGGCCGGAGGTGATAAAATCGAAGCGGCCGCCAAAACATTCGTATCGAAAGATATGCAAGACAAATAGGAGACATTATGAATGTTAAAGAAGTAGAAGAAATGGCAATGGTGGCAGATATGGCTGAGGCTGAAAAGCTGGCTGAGTTTGCACCTTCCGGATCTTTCAAAAAAGACAGCGTCAATCGTCTTATTCGTAGTTTGAATGAGATGTTGAAGCATTTTGCAGTACCAGCTATTGCAGAAGTGGATGAAGATATCGATGGGCCGATGCCTGAAGATGTCACTCGTGCACTTTTTATGATCGATGCAGCAGTAGAAGATGCCAAGATGGATGAGTACTCATACAATATTGGTGATATCAGAACTGACAGAGATATTATGATGCTTCGTGGTAAGATCGAAGCTGCTGCAAAGGACAGAGCTTTTGTTGCTTTCTTACGAAAGCCAATGCCAGAAGGTGAAACAGATGTGAGTGTATCGGTATCAGTAGAAGAAGAAGTACCAGAAGGATCACATCGTATGCCAGACGGTCGTATTATGAAAGACAGCGAAGAGCATACTGAAGAAGATTTAGAACAACTTATGGCCGCTAGAATGGCCTAGCACACAATATCATTCAAGAACGTAGGAGAAGAAAATGAGTGAAGAAATAAGCAACACGGCAGGTACAACTGCCACTGCTAACGCAGAAACCCCCGTAGAAACGTCGACGTTAAACACAGAGACATCTTCTGGTGAAGCCAATGAAAACATAGGTGAAGTCAAAGAGAATGCAATACACAAGGTTAGGAAAGCTTTTGGCCGTACTAACGAGGTGAGACAAGCAGAAGCCTTGCAAAAGGCAGAGTTTGAACAGATGAAGAAGCCGAAGAATATTGCATTGGAAGATTTACAAGATGTAGAGTTATCTGAAGGAAAAGGTGTAAACTACAAAGAAGTAGTAGCTGCTTTACCTGAAGATGCAAAAACTCTGCTTGGTAATCTTCGAGCTGACTACACTCGTAAAACACAAGAGTTGGCATCACAAAGAAAAGAGCTAGAAGCACAGATGAAAGCTCTTACAGAAGGTGAGTTCTTTCAAAAGGTCAGAGAACGTGCAGGTCAAGAAGATGTGGCACTGGATCCGTATGACACAAAATCTTTTGAAAGTCGTATCGAGCAAGAAGTAGCAAGAAGATTGCAAGATATGTTTGAACCTGTGCGTCAGCAACAAGAGTTGCAGATGAGACAGATGAAACTACAAGAGTTCAAAACTGCACATCCTGATTTAGAAAGTATGAAGACAGAAGTAGCTGACTTACTAAAACAGAATACAAACCTTACACTCCAAGATGCATATTACATTGCCAAAGGCAAGAAAAATACATCAGAACTCGCAGCATTACGAGACGAAGTTGCAGAACGTAAAGCTAAGATGAGAGAAGTTGGATTGAAGATCGGCCAAGGCACTTCTACCAATCCATCTAAGCCTCCAAAGGGCTTGAAAGGATATGAACTTTACCAATGGTTCGAGCGACAAAAATCAAAAAAACTTGGAACATAGGAAAAAAACTGTGCTATTTATGAAAGCCCCACTTGATATGCATCGAAGAAGGTGGACACGCTACATACAGGATCGGTTTCCGACACCCTTAAAAGCAAAAGATGCAAAACTCAATAATAATCAATACAAAAGCCTTTCTTATCGGAGGATTACATTATGGCTATATCGAATGACGTTTTATCATCGACGCTGCGTATTCTTTTAGATGAAGAAGTAGACAACTTATTTAAGGCTGTCCCTCTTCTCGAAGAAATGCGATCTAGTGGCGGTGTTGAAACTTATGACGGTGGACAAAAACTAGATGTTCCACTTATACTCGCGGAGCACAGCTCCATTACACAACTTTCTAACGGTTATGAACCCGTAAATCTCGCTGTAAAAGACGCGTTGCGAAATGCATCTTTCAACTGGTGTGACTTCGTGGCTCCTGTCGTTATTACTAAAAAAGAAGAACTTTCAAATAAAGGGCCGAAAGCAGTAGTATCTATTGCCGAAGCACGTATGAAATCAGTTATGGGATTGCTTCAACGTGAAGTTGAAAAGCAACTTATCGCTGGATCTTCAACAGTACTTACAGATCTGAATACACTTCGTGCTTCATCTACAGCACGTGCAAATGGTGGTTTCTTGGCTGGTGCAGCTTATGGAACACAGACAGGTACAGTTGGTGGTATTGATACATCCGCATTTAGCACTTATCAAAACCAATATAAGCGATCTGGTACTTTATCAATCTCAGATATGACTGATCTTTATATTCAGTGTCAAGCATACACACCTGGTGGTGGATCACCAAACCTTATTATCTCTTCTGCTGAAACTTACAGAGATTACAAGGCACTTCTTTTTGCTAACGAACGCTTTATGGCTGAAAGCCAGCTTGATGGTGGACGTTTGGCATTGATGTTCCACGGTGCTCGTATGTACTACGATCCGTTCCTTGACAGTGTCACTGACGGTACTAATGACATTCGTGCTTACTTCTTAAACACAGATCACTTGAAACTAGCTTTCGACAGCGATGCACAGTTCGAAATGGAAGATTTTGAGCATATCTCCGGATACGCTTCAAGAGCTGCCAATATTTGTACTCGTCTTCAAATGTACGTTCAGCATCTTGGTTCTCAAGGTTTACTTACTAAATAATAGGGGGATATTATGGCTACAAATGATATATTACAATACTTAGAGTCGACTGACTCAGATGGTTCTGCATNCTCTTCTGCTACTTCAAATAGACGACAAGTTGAAAAGTTTATCGCTGCTGGCACTATTGTGGCTGGTGATGTGGTTGCTTTCTCTTTCGCTAACGGAGATGCACCAGGAGATGCTGTACTTAATGTCGTAAAATCAACAGCAGACAAGCACTGTGTTGGGGTTGCCTTAGCAGGTGCTTCTACTGGTGACTTAGTTGATGTTTGTATCAGCGGTGTCGTTGAAGCAAAAGTTGATGGTAAAAACAATGCTGGTAATGCTGGTATCTCATCTGGTGACTTCTTGTCACAAGGTGATGTTGCTGGTACATTTTACAAGTTTACTGTTGGTACCGATGCTGGAGTTGATGCGATTGCTGTTGATGATAAAACATCAGCCGCTTCTGAGGCTGCTGCTATCAAGACAGTTATTCTGATCAAGAAGTTCTAAGCATTACTTGAATACCTTGCGCCCAGGGTTAAGGGCACTTTCTATGTGAATGATCTTACGATTTTCATTTAGATCTCCTTGAAATAAAACAGTTGGCCCTGCCTCTTCTGGGGCAGGGTTTTTTCAAATAAACAAGAGGAACAAATGAACTTAAAAGAAATGAGAACAATGGTTGCCAGCATTTTGGATTATGATCCTGATGTTCAATCATATCGAGATGAGATCACACGCTTTATCAACGAGAGTTATCGTAACTGGTTTACTAGTCGACCATATGAGTTTTCACAAAAGACAGTAGATGTCTATACAATGCCAGATAGTGAGATACCAAACACTTCAACTATCCAAGGCTCAAACTCACAGATTAGAAACTACATCGAAGCCAATGCCGCTCTATCTTCAACAGACAGTACCGGTGCTGGTTTTGTTCAGCGTTTTACGACAACAAATGAAGGGTCAATAATCCAAATATCAAATGATGATGAAACATCAAACAACGGTACATACATTATTGACAAGATAGATTTTGGTGACAACAGATTTTATGTATCAAAGATGAGTTCTACACCACAAGTAGATTGGGCAGGAACAGCATCATCAGTGGTCAGTGGATCCGTACAACAAAGATATATTACACTACCAAATGACTGTGTCGATATACTTGGTGTTCAAATACGAAACATCAATGAAACAGCAGATGGTACTAACGCTCTTGGTAAAATATACAATCTCACTAGACGCAGAGATGAAGAACTAAATCTTCGTTTCGACCTTGTTGGTACACCACAAGAATACATTGTATATGACGGTTATCCAGAACACACAATCGATATCGATCAGTTTGTACCAAGAAGTGGTAAAGATTTCAATGTCGATGAAAGTGCAAATACACCTGGTTGGCCACAAGGAACCTACGAGTTCAAGATGTCATATGTTTGGCGTGGTGTAGAAAGTCAGTTATCTGATGCACAACAACTTAAAATCACAACATCAAACAAGATACCACGCTTCAATGTAAATGATACAACAAAGCAAGGCTTCAAAGGTTTACGAAAAAAGTTTTATGTTCGTGCTGTATCTTTGGAAGGTAAAGCTTCAGGTACTAATCACGAAGAAAAGTTTTTCAGAGATCTAAGTACTGTATATTCTAAGGTGTCACCAAATGCAAGTGCTGGTGCAGATCAGTTTAAGTTTTTTATCATCGATGATGATGAAACACAAGTCAGTTGGCCACAAACAAATCTTACAATCGATGGTACAGATGACTTTTACAAGTACGAAAGAGAAGGTACAAACACAGGCTACAGACAAAGAATACGTCTCTATCCTCGCCCAGCAGCAATAACACCAGTAGAGTTTAGGTATATCTATATGCCAATCGATCTAGCAGATGACTTTGATGTACCAAAAACACCTGCAGATACACATCGCTACTTGGTTTACAGAACTTGCGCTGATGCATTTATGAAACATAACAATCCAGATATGGCATCATTTTATGAGAAGAAGGCAGAAAAAGAACTACTCAAGATAGACAATAAATATCTGACACAACGATCAGCACTTTACATCAAAGAGAACTTCATTGCCGGGCCGCTTCGAGTTAAGCCGTATCAACAACTTACGAAACTCCCGGATGCATAATGAAAACACCTGGTAAGCTAGAAATAAAACCTATTGTTGGTATCGATGAAAGGATACCGGCACCAGACAACTCAACAATACTAATCGACAACTGGACATACGACGCTCATACTAAGACGTGGAGCAACTATATCGGCTTCGAGGAGTATTTCCACAAAACAAACCGTCCGTACACTGCAAGTACCTCTCAGATGTACGACGATAAATCTATTGACAGTATATATGTTTATCAAAGACATAACTCAGCACAACAGTGGGTTTTGTTCGAACAAGACGGTAAACTCAAATATCTGGTGCCAAGTGCAGGACAAGCAGCCAATCAAGTTTGTCAAACATTACTATCAGATCGGCACGTACCAACAATACAAGAAGCACATACAAACTACACACCGTATGGTCGATATGTAATCATTACAAATGGTATTGATGGCCCAATCAAATATCGTGGTGGTGACAGAACATATCCACTTGGCTGGGACAGACGACCAGGTCGACTAGATGTTGTGACACCAGACAACTTTGACCAAGATATACGACCACTCAACTATGTAGAAGCAACATCAAACTTTGAGTTAGGTCAAAACGAAATAGAAGGTGCCAGTATTTTTAAGTCACAGTTCTTTGAAGGTGTAGGTTTTGTGACAGGATCTGACGGTACCAACGAATACAGATACAAAGTAAGTTTTCTGAATGAAGCAGGATCAGAAAGCCCCATATCAGAAGCAACACAAAAAATACAGTGGGACACACTAGACATTACAAAAGGTACAAATGTATATGCCAATCGTGCTTGTCCAGTTATGCAGATACCAATCGGGCCAACAGGTACCGTTGCACGACGACTGTATAGAACAACAAATGGTGGCACAACATTTCAGTTCTTAGATCAAATATCAAACAACACAGACACTGTTTATGTAGATTACAGAGAAGACACACAACTTGGAGCAACAGCACCAAA
>FUFK010751640.1_pt1 | contig 15130 bp, 30 predicted proteins | sample 1021851 | NCBI WGS metagenome assembly FUFK01 (sample SAMEA51879418, study PRJEB19060) | metagenome | reverse complement strand
TTTTAAATTATCAAGCAAAGCAGGAGTAACAAGTGCAGATGTAATCTACACAGTAGCTAGTAGCACAACAACGATAATACTAGGTTTGATATTAGGAAACACAACAACTAGTCAAGTTACTGCAACTGTAACATTAACATCAGATACTGGTAATAGAACAAATGCTAATGATGAAGTGAACCAACCAGTAGAGCTTATTACCAATGCACCTATCCCAGCAGGATCATCACTAGAACTACTAGCTGGTAACAAAGTTGTTTTAGAGGCAACAGATAGCATATCAGTATCTGCAACAGGTGCAACAGACGTTGCCTTATCTTACATGGAGATTACATAATGCCTTTTGTTGGTAAGTCACCAGTAACAACTTTTGAGGCTACAACTGCCGTACAAAGATTCAATGGCGATGGATCGGATACCACCTTTACATTAAGTAGAACAGTAAGTTCAGTACAAGATGTACTTGTATCTGTAGATGGTGTTGTACAAGACACATCAGCATATACCATACCAGATGGCACAACATTGACATTTACTGCTGCACCTAGTTCTGGAACTGCAAATATCTTTGTAAATTTTTTAGCACCACAAACTGGCACAGTTACACCAGCAGATGAGAACAAGGGTAATTTTAAGGCAGGTGGTTTGTTTAGAACTAATGCACAAAACTTAACTGCTAATACAACGATATTAGCTACTGAAAATGCACAAGTTACTGGAACACTTACAGTAGATAGTGGTGTTACGTTGACAGTAAACAGTGGTGGAAGGTTGGTGGTATCGTGAGTACAATAAAAGTAGATACATATTTAACTCGTGGTGGTGCATCAGAGATAGCTATTGATAAACTAAAGGGTGCATCAAGTGCAGGTTCAATGACTGTCGTTGGAGAGGGTGGCTCAACTACTACTAACTTACAGCAAGGGTTGGCTAAAGTATGGTCTTGTGTAGAACAAGGAACAACTGCTTTTGATGACAGCTTCAATTGTAGTGGAATTACAGATGTAGCAACTGGTAGATTTACTCCTGCGTTTTCTAATAACATGAATAATGCTTTGTATTCATTGACAGGTTGTTGTGATGCTAATGGTGCAGTTGCACTATATGGTGGTGCAAATAAAGCAACAAGTTCTGTACAACTTCAAACTGGAGATGCTCTTGGTTCGTCTGGTTTAGCAGATTATGATGATGCAATGAGTACAATACACGGAGACCTAGCATGAGTACAGTAATAGTAGATTTATCATACGTTTATATGATGACATCAGGAGGATTATCGTGAGTGAAATAAGAGCAGATAAACTACACAATGTTTCAGGCGATAATGACAGTGGAATTGATTTATCTACTAATGACAAAATACTTTTAAAGACTGCTGATACAACTGCTATCACTGTTGATGATAGTCAAAAGGTAGGAATAGGGCAAACTACTCCAGTAAGAAGACTGCATATTAAAGATACTTCTGCTGATATGTATATTGGTTTAGAGGGTGGCACATCAAATAATGTTGGTATTCTTCTTGGAGATACAGATAATCATACACTAAGTAGAATAAGACATGATAATTCTGATAATGCCCTTGAATTTCATACAAATGAAACAGAACGTATGAGAATAGTAGAGGGTGGCAATGTTCTTGTAGGAACAACTAATCAAAGCCCTGCTGAAAGTTCTAGTGCTACAGGAATAAGGCTTGGTAGTAATGGTGGCACTCAAATAAGTGTAAGTGGTCAAGAAATAATGAGGGTCAACCGTAATTCAGATGATGGTACACTAATTAATTTTTGTCAGGCTTCAACAAGTGAGGGGCATATATCAATAAGTGGCACAACTGTTTCATATAATGGTGGTCACTTATCAAGATGGTCACAACTAATAGACAACAATCGTGATGATACCATAGTTAAAGGTACAGTAATGACCAACCTTGACCAAATGGCAAAATGGACAACAAATGGTGTTACAGAAGATAATGAACAGTTGAACTGTATGGCAATATCAAGTGTAGAGGGTGATGTTAATGTTGCTGGAGTTTTTGTTAACTGGGATAATGATGATGATGTTTATACAAACGACATGAACATAGCAATGACAGGTGATATGGTTATTTGTATTGCTAAAGGAACAACAGTAGCTAGAGGTGATTTACTTATGAGTGCAGGAGATGGTACTGCAAAACCTCAAGGTGATGATATTGTAAGAAGTAAAACAATAGCAAAAGTAACATCAACAAACGTATCACATACATATGATGATGGCACATATCTAGTGCCTTGTGTATTGATGGCTTGTTAAGGAGTAGGTAATGGCAAACGGAACAATAGCATTTGATACATTATCAACAAGTGGACAGATAGATGGCACTGCGAGAAGTATAGATACTGATTATCTTTTAATGGGTACAAACAAGGCTTGGGTTAACCACGACCAAGCGACAGTACACGACAGTTTTAATGTAGGTTCTGTTACTGATAATGGAACTGGAGATTACGGATTGAATTTTACAAATAATATGGTCAACATACACTATTCTGGTGGTGGATTTGGAGTACACGATAGTGGCAGTTATACAGGGATAGGTCCACAGTATGACCATGATGACCCTTTTACAACGTCACAGGCTACATATAATTATCAAAACACTAGTCAGAGTCAAATTGATGTAGAACCAGCAACAGCAACGATTGTAGGAGAACTTGCATGACAATAGAAACACCTGAATTTCAAGGCACACATCTTTGGGATAGATTGTGTTGGGCAAAAGAAAAGCTAGAGCCACACAGAACAGAATATTGTGTAGTATGGGAAGACCCAGAGACACCTGATGAACCTGCAAAGGTTACACACCCTGACCCTAATTGGATGGCTTGTGCGTTGCAAGGTGGCATATTACCACCAGTTGAAGTATACTGGGAGTTAGCAAAGGATGAGGCAAAGCCAGACTTTGTAAAACATACGAGAGGTTACTTGTTGCATAATACAAAGCCTATTGAGGCAATGACAGAAGAAAGGGCTATAGAGTATTTAATTATGAAAGATATCCCGCAAAGAGTGTGGAGAGGCTATGACAAAGCAAATAAACCAAGAATGGTTATATGCAGAAAGAATCAACTTCCTAGCACTAGAGTATGGCGAAATGCTTGGAAAATAAATGAAGAACTAACCATACAGAAAGATGAGGTGGCTTAAATGACAACCAACATAGTAGATAAAGATGGTAATACTATTGCAGCATCAGATGCAACTGTGCCATCAGATAGACATTTCAGAAATGCTTGGACATTATCTGGCAAAACAATAACAGAAGACCTAGCTGAATCTAAAAAGATTTTTCAAGATAAAATTAGAGAAGTTAGAACTCCGTTATTAGCAGAAGAAGATGTAGTATATATGAAAGCACTAGAAGAAGGAGACAGTTCTGCTCAATCTGCAAGTGTAGCAAAGAAGAAAGCATTGAGAGATGCACCTGCTGCAAAAGCAATCACAGATGCAAAATCAATTAGTGCATTGAAAGCAGCTTGGGATACAAGTGTATTAGGTGACAGTCCATACGCATAGGAGTAACGGATGGCTTTAACTAAAGTAAGAGGATTAGGTTTAGGTACTCTTGATGATAACATTACCTTTAGCACAGCAGGTAAAGGTGTTCATCTTGGTGTAACATCTGCTACTGCATCTAATTTACTTGATGATTATGAAGAAGGAACTTGGACACCAACTGTGAGTAGTGGAACTATAAGTGTTGTTGCTGGAAGTGCTAGATATGTAAAAATAGGCAATCTAGTTACTTGTTATGCTAGAATACTTAGTTTTTCAGATACAACTGGTGGTGGTGGTTTTCGTGTTGAGTCTTTACCTTTTACTATAAATACTGCCCACACAGATGCTAATGTCGGAAATGCTTGGGGTAATGCTATGGGAGATGAGCCTAGTATGTTCTTTTTTTCACAAACAAATTCTACAAATGTTACTGCTTATTATGGAGCATCTGGTGATGCAAGTTACAATCAGGTGTTATACTCAAACTTTGTATCAGAAACTAATATGATAATAAAATTAACTTATATAACAGCATAATAAGGATATAAAAATGGCATTAACAGAAGAAACAATACAAGACAAAATAGAAGTTATAGGTGACTACAAAATAGTTCAAGTAAGAACTGCTACAGTCATCAAAAAAGATGGCACAGAAATAAGTCGTAGCTTTCATAGACATACAGTAGCACCTAATGCAGATATAAGTGGTGAAAGTGCAGAAGTACAAGCAGTATGCAGTGCAGTTCATACAGATGCAATTAAGACAGCTTATGCAAAACACTTGGAAAATTCAGGGATATAAACAATGGCATATATAGGGGTCAGTCCTTCTAATGGAGTAAGAAACAGATTTCAATATCAAGCAACTGCAGGGCAGACTAGCTTCAGTGGTTCTGATGCTAACTCTTTGACACTAACCTACACAGATAGCTTGTACATGGATGTGTATCAGAATGGTATCTTGCTTGTTCCAGGAGATGACTATACTGCAACTACAGGTACAACTGTCGTACTTGTACAAGGTGCTAGTTTAAATGATATCATTGAGATGGTTGTATATGATGTGTTCTCAGTCAACGAGACATACACCAAGACTGAATCAGATAACAGATATCCGTTCAAAGGTAATAACTCAATCATCAGATTAAATGGACAGACAATCAGTGCAGACATTACAATAGACAGTGATGAGAATGGTGTAAGTGGTGGTCCTATAACACAGTCAGCAACAGTTACTGTTAATGGATATTGGAGTATCGTATGACAAGTCAATTAAATGTAGATACCATTGTAGATAAAGCAGGGTCAGGTGGCACGAATGTTAAGATAGGTAATACATCTACTTATGTATCTGAAAACAGCACTACAACACAGAATACTGTGCAAGGAATAGCAAAGGCTTGGGCAGTAGTAGATGGAACAGGTACAATTAGTTTAAGTGATTCATTTAATTGTGTAAGTGTAGTTGATGAGGGAACAGGAGACTATGATGTATTTTATACTAATAATATGGCAAGTGCTAATTATAGCACACCAATGAATCCTTCTGGTGATTCTTTTCTCGCTCGTTCTAATGAGGGAAGGACAACGAGTAAAGTCCATATACAAACTATAAATTTATCAGATGTTGCTGATGATGACGGAGCAGTAACTATGACTGCACATGGAGATTTAGCATAATGGCAAGTGAACTTAAAGTAGATAAATTTACAGGTGTAACCACAGCAGGTTCTATTGATGTTACAGGTGAAGGCAATAGTACAACAACTAATTTGCAACAAGGTTTAGCGAAGTGTTGGAGTAATTTTAAAGGTGACGGAACATCAGCTATAAATGACAGCTTTAATATGGCAAGTTTAACTGATAATGGTACTGGTGATTACACGATTTCTTTTACAAATGATTTCTCTAATGTAAATTATAGTTTTGCTGGTATTAGTATGTATGTGGGTTCTCGTGTAGGTGTTTTTGGTTCAGAAGGTGCATTAACAAATGATGGATTTGCTACAGGAACATTTAGAACTAAAACAAATTATATTAGTGGAACTAATGGAGAAGGAACTGCTTATGATGCTAGACATAATGGCATTAATTTTCACGGAGACTTAGCATAATGGCTAGTATATTAAGAGTAAACACATTAACAGATGCAAGTAGTAATAATTCTACTGCTATGAGTACAATCAATCAGGGTACAGCTAAAGTATGGATAAACTTTAATGGTGAAAGCACAATAGCAAGTAGAGATACATTTAATATAGGTAGTATAAGTGACGAAGGAACAGGTGATTATCAAATAAATTATACTAACAACATGGGAAATGCAAACTATGCACCCTCTGGTATGTCAGAGGGAGATGGGAAAGTGGTCATAGATGATTCAGATTATTCAAATCATGTTACCACAAGTTCTCTTGACATAGATGTAAAAACTGGTGGCACAAAAATAGACAGAGAAGTTGTTTGTACAACAATCCACGGAGACTTAGCATGACCAGAGCAGCAGAAATGGCAAAGATTGTTGGCAAGGGTTCTGTAGACATACATGGTGAAGCAGGAACTACAAGCAGTGGGTCAACAGGTAAGACTACTAATCTGCAACAAGGGTTAGTTAAGGCTTGGAGTGTGTTTGATGGAAGAAGCACACCTTCTTTTTATGACAGTTTCAACACTGCATCTATTACAGATAATGGCACAGGTAATTATCTTTTAAATTTTACAAATGGTTTTTCTACAAAAAATTATGGCACTGTTCTCTCTCATCAACACACAGTATCTAACTCTGGTGCTGATGCTACTCCAACACAATCTGACAGTACTACAACTACTACAGCAGTAAGAATTGAGATTTACGAAAGTGATGCAGCACGAGACCCAGTATATTGTAATGCTTTGTTAGCAGGAGACCTCGCATAATGGCTAAACCTACTGTGCAATCTGTAAAAGCTGAACTTGATACTCTAGCAGCACTTAGCCAGGAAAGATTTATAGAGTTGCTTAATAGGGTTAAAAGACTAGAAGCTGTACTAATTGGATCAGCAGGTACGACCATCGTGCTTCTCATATCAATAATACTTAAAAACTAATTTATAGGTAAATCATGTCATGCTTGAGATGTTGGCAGCAGCCAATGCAGCTTATGCTGTTATTAAAAAAACCATCGAAAATGGTAAGGAGATAAGTTCAGCAGGAGCAGCCATAGGCAAATTTGTAAGCGCAGAGGATCAACTACAAAAAGATTTACATAAACGTAAAAACAGTTTGTGGACTAATTTTTTAGGTAAACAAGATAATGACCTAGAAGAATTTATGGCCTTAGAAGAAATAAGAAGAAAGAAAGAGCAACTAAGAGAATTTATGCAACTTTATGGCAGACCTAATCTCTACACAGATTATTTGGCGCATTGTTCTGAAGCAAGAAAAAGACGTAAACAAGCTGCAATTGATCGGCAAAAAAGAAAAGAAAAAATTGAAGATATAATTTTAAAAACTGTTTTAGCAATTTTAATTACGGCTTTATGTGCAGGTGTAGTAACTGTCCTAGCAATTGTTGCTAAGAAAAAAGGTATAATATGACTGCATTTATGTTGGCTTGTTATCTTAATGGTGTAGCACAAGGCGCAATTTATTTTAGAAATGTTGCAGATTGCACATTCTATACAGAATATTTAAGTGAACAAACATATGATAGTGCTACTGGTGAGAACATGAAATACAACTGTATATGTAAACTTGTGCCACAAATAGATAAAGACAAAGTAAGAGTATATTAGTGATTTCTATAGTTACAAACATAGATGATTATGTAAGAGCATGGGTTGCGAAAAAAATTGGAATTAGAGGGTTTGGGCCAAGTACAGCTATAGGTGTTCAAAGAGATAATCAGTTGATTGCAGGTGCAGTCTTTCACGATTACCGAGATGGGCAGATTGAAGCTAGTTTAGCATCCTCCTCCCCTAGATGGGCTACTCGGTCTGTCCTTTATTCTTTGTTTGCTTATCCATTCATACAATGTGATGCGAACAGATTATTGGTTACTTGCGATGAAAATAACAAAAAAGCCATGAAAATGAACAGACAGTTAGGTTTTACACCAGAAGGTATATTGAGACAGATGTATTATCCCAACGATGCGATTGTTTGGGGAATGTTAAAAGATGAATGTAAATGGATAAAGAAAACTAAAAAGGAATTGAAATATGGGTAAAAGCAGTCCAACTCCACCTCCTGCACCTAATCCAAATGAGTTAATTAATGCTCAATCTAATGCCAACAGGATTACACAATTTACACCTTATGGTAATTTATTATTTGGTTCTGTAGGAGATCAAGGACAGTTTGTGCAAGGGCCTGTACCAGATGATGGTCAAGCAGCAGCATTTACACAAGAAACACCTTTTCAAGCACAACTAAGAGCAGCTACAGAAGGTACTGGTTTAGGTCTTGGTAATCTTGCATTTGGTAGAGTTACAGGTCGTACAGTTATAGGGCAAAATCCTGATGGTACACCTATATTCCAAGATGATCCTGACTTTCAAAATCCATTTAGAACAGCACCAACATTATCAGGTATAAGTGCAGCACAAGAGATTGATCCCACACAACTTGCTAATTTACAGGCATTTAATCAAAACATAGGAACAGATGTAGCCTTACCACAAGCACTAAGCACAGAGGGTTTGACTGCTTTACAATCTGACCCAGAAGCATTTAGAAGCACTATTGAGCAGACTTTGTTTAATAGACAGTTAGGTTTGTTACAGCCAGAGTTTACTAGACAAAGAGAAGAACTAGAAACAAATCTGATAAATCGTGGCATACCTATAACAAGTGATCCATATAACCAAGCTGTAAATAGGCTTGAATCACAACAAAATGAACAACTACAGAGACTAGCGCAACAGGCTACATTAGCAGCAGGTCAAGAGTCTGATAGATTAGTTAACCAGGCTAGACAAAATAGGGCTATGGAGTTTGGTGAAAGAGCAGCCACAGGTGAGTTTGGACTAGCAAGACAGCAACAGGCATTTGGACAAGATGCAGCTAATGTCCAGTTACAAAACGCAGCAAGACAACAACAGATAGCCGATCAGTTACTGTCTAACCAAATTGCGCAACAGCAAAGAAGTAGAGAGATAGCTGAAAGAAATGCACTTAGGAGTCAGAACTTTAATGAGTTAGCAGCCTTACTTGGTGGCCCACAGATACAACAAGCTAGTTTCTTTGCACCAGGTGCAATAGATACTCAAGGGGCATTTGCAGCACAACAGGCAGCACAACAAAATGCTTTCAATCAAGCTATGGCAAGTAGATCAGCAGATTTAGGTGGATTATTTGGATTGGCAGGTAATCTAGGCGCAGCATACTTACTTAGATAGGATAAATAATGGCAATACCACCAAGAACAATGAGTCCAAGTTTTAGATTTAAGTCACTTAATCCTGCGTTTCAATCTGATCCTAGACGTATATTAGGTCAACAGTTGATGCAACAAGGTTCATCGTCAGCACCAGTAAGAACACCCTTACAAGGTCTTGGTAGGCTTAGTTCTGCATTGATTGGTGCTTACCTACAAAAAGGTGCAATAGACCGACAGGTTGCAAGAGAAGATGAACGCACCCAACAAATTATGGGTATGATACCAGAAAATGCCGATCCAAGATTAAGGGCTTTTGCAGCAGCTAATCCTGATGCTTTTGCTAATGCTTTTGGTCAATCATTTTTAAGACCTACGACAAGTTCAGAAGTTGTTGATTTAGGTGGTAATTTAAGAGGTATACAAACAACACAAACAGGGCCTTTTGGTCAACAATCAACATCTATTAGCAATCTAACACAGATAAAGCCAAATGCTTTAACAACAGCACAGAAAAATGCAGTAGCATTAGGATTAACTCCTGGTACTGATGAATACAATAAATACATAAGAGAAGTTACAGCTAAAGGTGGTACAAACATAAATGTGTCAACTGGTGTGCCTTTTACAAAAGAGCAAGAAGAAGTAGGTAAAAAAAGAGCAGCAAGAGTTGAAAAAAATATTTTTGAACCTGCTACAAACTCTCAAGATACAATAACAAATATAAATCAAGCATTAGCATTACTAGAAGCAAATCCTGATGTAGCAGGTTTAGGTCAAGAAAGTTTACTAACTTTGAAAGAAAGTCTTGGTGGTTTGGTAAGTGCTTTTGGAGTTGATCCTAAAAAAGTTGGCATTGATTTAGAAAAAGTCGGTGACCAACAAATATTTAGATCAATCATAAACAAACTTGTGCTAGATCAAACATCAAAACTTAAAGGTGCTTTATCCAACAAAGAATTAGATTTTTCTGGCAAAGCGACTGCACAACTTGGATCAACTGTAGAAGCAAACAAAGTTATATTAGCTTTCCAAAAACAAGCAGCATTAAAATCACAAATAGTTGCTAATGAAGCATCAAACTATTTTGCACAAAACGGCACTTATGGAAAAGGCAAGATGGGTAACAAAACTTTTGCAAGTGTTGACGATTATTTAAATACTTATAAGAAAAACAATGAAGTCTTTGGCCCTGCATTGATAAAAGAATTTAACACGTTAGCAGAGATTAAGGCTTATGAAAAACTTAGAGGTAAGAGCCTAACTGCAACTGAAGATAATGCAATGGTTCTTAGAGCAAAACAAATATTACAACTACAGCAGGGGCAATGATGGCAAGTAAAGAATTACAAGCATTATTAAAAGATGTAGAAGAAACTCCAGTAAATAATAATACAGAGTCACAAAACATAAGGACATTTGCACAAGGTTTGACTTTTGGTTTTGCTGATGAAATTGAAGCAGCTATCAGGTCTGCTGTAGATAGTGATAAAACTTATGCTGAAACTCTAAATGAAATTAGAGGTAAGATAAAAGATTTTAGAGAAAGTAATCCTGGTGCTGCTATAGCTACTGAAATTGCAGGGTCTATACCATCTATGATACTTGCACAGTTTATACCAGGAGCAGGTCAGACTGCCACAGCAGGTAGGATTGCACAACTAGCAAGAACAGCAGGGATAGGCGCAAGAGGACAACAGATCGGTGGCTCTGCCTTAAGAGGTGGTGCAGCTAGTGGTGTTTATGGCTTTGGTGCAGGTGAGGGTGGTTTAGAAAACAGATTGGAATCAGCAGGCACTTCAGCAGCTATTGGTGCAGCCTTAAATCCTGCAATACAAGCAGTAGCACCTAGAATAACTGAAGGAGCAAAAGAATTAATTAAAAAAGGTGTGCCACTTACAGCAGGTCAAGCTACAAAAGAATCAGGATTGATTGGAACTATGCTGAATAGAGCAGAACAATCAGCAGCAGGTACAGTTTTTGGTGTAGGAGATTCAATCAAAAATGCCTTAGAAAGATCAAGGATTGGTTTTAACAGAGCAACAGCTAACGAAGCTCTTGAACCCATTGGTGTCAAAGTTCCAAAAACTGCCGAAGGTAGAGATATCATAAGGTTTGCAGATAAAACATTTAGAACAAACTACAGAAAAATATTAGATAAGGTAAATATCAATAATACCAGTAACTTAACTGATGAACTTAATACTATTGTTCAAGCAACTCCAAGCGAACTACAAAAAAAAGTAAACTCAAGAGTTCAAGATATAATTTTAAAAGAAACGAAAGATGGTCAATTATCAGGTCAGAAAATCAAAAAAATACAAGAAAAGTTAAGGCTATTTATTGATAGAAATAAAACAGGCAGTCCTGATGACAAAGATGTAGCTGACATTTTTCAAGATATACGTTCTGTTCTTGTAAAAGAGATAGTTGACCAAAACCCAACACAAGGCAAAAAATTATTAGATTTAGATAAAGCCTATGGAAATTTCAGAGTTGTAGCACAGGCATCAACAAGAAGAAAGACTGGTGGTGGTACATTCACTCCTGGTGACATTTTACAAGAAAGCGCAAAAGGGAAAGGTAAAAGAGCATTTGAAACTGGCACTGCTAGGATGCAACGTATGGGTGAACTAGGTCAAAGAGTCATTGGCGATACTGTTCCTGATAGTGGCACAGCATCAAGGCTTATTACTGGTGGGCTTCTTACAGCAAATCCTGTAAGTCAATTGGGTTCAACAGCTTTCGGTTCTGCGTTAGACCCTGTTTCATTTGGTTTAGGTTTGTCACCTGTAGTTGGTGGTGCATTAGCTTATTCAAGACCATTTAATCCAGTTTTTAGAAATGTTGTAGCAGGTACAGGTAGAACAATGCAGAGTGCAGTACCAGTAACTTCACAGATGTTAGCCCAACAATTAATGAACGGCACATGACCCAAAAAAAACTACAGAAAGAATCTATCTACGCAGAGTATGACGAAGATGGAGATGGGATAGTTAGTGACGAAGAACTAAGTCATGTAAGTGAAATAAAGAAGCTAGAACATGATTTACGAAAACAAAGAGCGCAAAGACGTATGGCAACTGCCAGTTTGGTTGCTATGGCTTTATTTACTTTTGCTATGTTCTTTGTCGATTTGGAAAGAGTTAAGGCTTTGGCAGATATTAGTAATCTTTTTTATATCACTGGTGGTGGTATCGTTGCTGCATACATGGGTGCATCTGCTTTTATGAATAGGAAATAATATGTTTTCAGCCCTTATTGGGCCTATAGCTAACCTTGCTAGTTCTTGGATGGAATCTAAGGTCGAGAAAGTTAAAGCTGATGGCCAAGCTAAAGTTGCTCAAGCTAAAAGTAAAGCAGCAGTAGCAGAAAAAATAGCGTCAGGTGAAATTGCATGGGAAAAGTCTATGGCTGATGCCACAGATAGCAGTTGGAAAGATGAGTTTGCTCTAATTGTTTTACTACTACCTGCAATATTAGTCTTTATACCGAGCATGACAGAGTATGTCAGACAAGGTTTTGAAGTCTTAAATACATTACCAAAATGGTATCAATATCTTTTATTTATAGCCGTTTCTAGTTCATTTGGCATCAAAGGTGTTGGTCAAGCAATGAAACTGATGGGGAAAAAATGAGTAATATTTACATGAGGTTATACGATTTCTTTCATGCAATAGCTGATATTTTTTGGAAAAAATATGTTGATTCAATAAAAAAGAGGGCAAAGCAAGATCATGGCACTACCAAGCAAAAAAAAGAAAAGCAGCAAGAAAAAAGCAATACCAACAAACAAGGCTCTGTACGCAAGAGTAAAGGCCGAAACAAAAAGAAAGTTTGACGTATATCCATCAGCTTATGCCAATGCTTATTTGGTCAGAACGTATAAGAAACGTGGTGGAAAGTATAGGACTGCATAATGGCAAAGCCTACTGGTGGACTTACAAAGTGGTTTAAGAAAGAAAAATGGGTAGATATTTCTGCGCCTAAAAAGGGTGGTGGCTATGAGAAGTGTGGTCGTAGCAAAGCCAAAGGCAGTAAGAGGGGCTACCCTAAGTGCGTTCCATCTGCAAAAGCTAAGACTATGACTAAGGCACAGATAAGGTCGGCTGTAAAACGCAAACGTGCCAATCCTAAAGGTAAAGTAAAAACCATACTAAAAAAGAGGAAAAGATAATGCCATTTAGTAAATATTCTCCAAAGCAAAAAAAACTAGCTAGAACAGCCCCACCAAGAAACAAAATTACAGGGGCAGATTTCAAGAAACTCAAAAAGAAAAAGAGGAAAAAGTAATGGCAAAAGGTGTAAAGCATTATTTTAGAGATGGTACAGAATACAAAGGTGGTATGCACAGGATGCCTAATGGCAAGTTACATTCTGGTAAGACACATACAAAATCTTCAAAACCATTATTTCACATGAGAGAACTATCTAAAACAGCACAGGCTAAAGCTAGAAAAAGAAAGTAAGATCATGGATATTGAGCAGTTAAGAAAAGAACTTGAAGCTGATGAGGGTGTAAAGAAGAACGACAAAGGCAATCACATTACCTACTTTTGCAGCGAAAATGTGGTTACAGGTGGTATAGGTCACATGATTACAGAATGGGATGATGAGAAGTATTTGCAAGTTGATGTTGAGATACCAGATGAACAAGTAAGTGCTTGGTTTGATAAAGATATTGAGACTGTAATTAAAGATTGTGAAAAGTTATATGATGACTTTAATTATTTACCAGAAGAAGCACAGCTAATTATAGCAAACATGATGTTTAATCTTGGTTATCCTCGACTAAGCAAATTTGTTGGCATGAAGTCTGGTGTAGATAATAGAGATTGGAATAAAGCTGCTGATGAGATGATTGACTCAAATTGGTATAAACAAGTGCCAAACAGAGCAGGTAGGCTTGTCAAACGTATGAGGGCTTTACATGGCTCAATCTAAACGTAAGAAAAAAAAGTCAGTNAATCTATCTGTTGGTAGAGGTGAAAAGCTATCAGTTAAGCAAGGTGGTGGTCTTACTGCAAAAGGTAGGGCTAAATACAATCGTGCTACAGGCAGTAATTTGAAAGCACCAGTTACTGGTAAAGTTAAACCAGGAAGTAAAGCTGCTGCTAGAAGAAAGTCTTTTTGTGCCAGGTCTAGGAATTGGAAAGGGCCAAGAGGGAAAGCTGCAAGACGCAGATGGAAATGTTAACAACTAAGGAGATCTATCATGCCTATGGGTAAAGGTTATGGCTCTATGAAGCCAAAGAAAAAGAAAACCAAAATGGTTAAAAAAGTCAAAACAAACAAGATGGCTAAAAGACGTAGAGTTTAAAGTGTAACAGGTTTTTCAAAAACATTCTTTTTTTGTTTGCATTAGTATGCGTTTTCGCATAAAATAAATTATTGAATGGTTAGGAGACTTAAATGAAACTTACAAACGTAAAATTGTCGCTTAGTGAAGCGCAAGGTTTTGTGTCTGAAAATCACAGACATTCAGAGCCACTTAAAAGACATAAATTCAGTATTGGTGCTGTGGATATAAAAGACAGTAATTCTATTGGGTTTGATATCAATAACCTATTGGGTGTTGCTACAGTTGATGTGCCATCATCTAAATGGAACAGAAGAAGGGATCATGTAGAGATTAGAAGGCTCTGCACAAAAGGTGGCAAAGATGTTGCTAGTTTTCTTCTTGGTAAAGCTAAAGCAGCTTGTTTTGCTATGGGTTACAAATGTGTAATTACATACACAAGACCACATGAAAGTGGCATATCTCTAAAAGCTAGTGGTTTTTGGATGCAAAAAGCAACTTATAAAACCAATAAAAAAACAGGAAAAATTACTGATGGCTTGATTCAATGGATAGCAGTTGATGGTATGCAACCAAACCAAGATGAGAGAGATTTTACCAATGATGTTTTAAAACAACTACAAAGAGCATCATAATATGAAAAAATCAGATTTTCTATACTTGTTAAAGACAACTATTGGTCAGAGTGTTTTCGATCAAATGTGTCAAGCTGTTCTTTTTTCAAAGCATCAAATGATTTTTGAAATGAAAAGCAATGAAGAATTAGTAGCTCAATTTATATCTAAATGTATCAACAAGGGAGTAAAATAATGAAACAATCAAGAGTAAAATTTGCATTCAATGACAACTATAATATGAACTGTGATATTGATGAATTAAAAAAATTAGGTTTTCAAAACTCATCATATCATAACGATTTAGCACCATCTTAC
>FUFK010045114.1_pt1 | contig 15130 bp, 18 predicted proteins | sample 1021851 | NCBI WGS metagenome assembly FUFK01 (sample SAMEA51879418, study PRJEB19060) | metagenome | reverse complement strand
TTATTATTAAATGATAATGCAGACGGCTTAAAAGGATAACCCGACATTTTTGAGTCATTGCCTGAAGATCGGCGCCAAAAGTGAACAGAATTATCTTGGCTACCACAGGCTACAACATCGCTATCACTGCTCAGAGCTATCGAGACGAGGGACCCTTTCCATTCTAACTTCTGAATCAAATTACCACTGACACCATCAAGGAACTGTACCTGTCCATAGCAGGCTGTGGCTAATTCCCCTTTATTCGTCCAAGCAATAGTGCTCACAGTGCTTTGGTGATCACTTGTTCGCCAAACCTCTTCGCCGCTTGCAGAATATACATAAACGGTTTTCGAAAGCGAAGTCGCAATAAGACTGCCATCTGGTGACCAACTCACATTCTCAGCCCATCCGGTCCCAATATCTATTACTTTCTTCGTATCGGGTTCCAATAAGTTCCAAATTATAAGCCGTCCATCTTGACCAGTGGTTGCAAATTTTCTTTTGCTAGGGTGAACAGATGTAGCAAGAGCTCCACCATCATGTACATTTTTTTTTGCCCAAATAAGATCACCACGCTTACCATCGAACACCGACACTCCTCCAGCCGCATCTACAACTGCAAACTCATTTCCTTCTGAAGTCCATCCTCCAGATAAAGCGCAATCATCCAAGGTAGCACTCCATCCCGTTCGTAATGAACCTAAAGACTGGGCATTCACACTAGACACTCCTCGAACCCTTTACGCATTTCGTCTTCATCAAGATTTCTGCCAATAAATACAAGTTGATTTCTTCGCGGCATATCATCCCATGACCTATCTGGTTTTGCATCAAAAAGCATATGCACTCCTTGGAAAACAAAACGACGGGAGTCACCAGATATACTCAAAAAACCCTTCATTCTAAAAATATCAATACCTTTCTCACCCAATACTTTAGAAAGCCATTTGTTTAATTTCTCTTGGTCGACATCACCATCTTTCTCTATCGCGATAGAACCAACCTCATCATCATGTTCGTGCTGCGCAACCCAGGTTCTTTCAACAACAGNTGAAACNACTGCATTTCCGCCCTCTTTGATTAATTGTATATTGAATTCTTCTGCCGTATGTTGTGCGTAAAGGCCTATATGCATTGGTTTATCAATAATCATATTGAAAGATTTACTGCCACCTGATGCGAGATTCAATTCGACATGTGTGTTCATTGGTATAGTTCCGTCAGGTAGTATACTTTTTCCGTCTTCAGCATAATATCGAACACATTTTTCGGCGTTGTCTCTTAAATCAGAGTCATCTGTTCCCTGATCTGNTGNAATAACCAANGACATAGAAGGGTCGGGGCCTTCATCAAACTGTATTTTATAGTTTCCTGATTCAACTGAATATACTCCTGTCCATTCAAATGGATACTCTGGCTCAAGAAAAGTTGGACGACGTTCNAGTGCTTGATCCAAATTAAAAGCGCTTAAATTTAGCACNGTNTCAACAGGTACTTCTGCATTTTCAGCTCTGACAATTTTTGTCATTCTNTTCATTTCACGTATGCGCGTTTCAATTTCATCAAGGCCCTCGCTACTTGCTAAGTCTGTTTTATTTAACACGACCACATCGGCAAAAGCTATTTGTTCNGTNCTTTCATCACTNCGACCCAATTGCTGATCTATGTGAAACGCATCTACTAATGTAACGATGCCATCGAGCGCATACTCAGAACTGATATCCTCATCCATAAAAAATGTTTGTGCCACCGGTCCTGGATCTGCTAGTCCTGTTGTTTCCACCAAAACATAGTCGAACTTATCTCGGCGCTTCATTAAATTACTCAAAACTCGTATTAAGTCACCTCTAACGGTGCAGCAAATACATCCATTCGACATCTCAAAAATTTCTTCTTCGGCATCTATCACTAAAGCCTGATCAATCCCGACTTCACCATATTCATTTTCAATAACAGCAATTCTCTTTCCATGTTCCTCACTTAATATCCGATTCAGAAGTGTGGTCTTCCCTGATCCTAGAAACCCTGTTAGAATTGTCACGGGGACTTTTTGTGGTGTATTCATTTATTTCTCCTTATCAAATTGTTCAAACAAATCTGGTTTGACGGGGTATCCCCATCGAATTGCAATTTCAGTCAAGTCAGCAGCTTTGAATTCAGCCGCTGGTTTATGAATTTTGTGCTGTAATGGATCAGACCCAACTTTTAATAAAGCCACTACAGTTTCAACTGGAGGACATCCCTCTTCTAAACATGTTAGTTCTGTTACTGTTATGGTTGCATTATTTTGTATTGAAAGGGTCTCACCCAAAGCTTCTTTGATTTTCCGAACTTTATTAAGGTCCGTTTTCGGTTTTGAACTCCCAATAAACATTAGGCAACACCTGCATCACTACACATTGAACAGACACCCGATATTTCAATCATTGCATTCTCAATTTTGAAGCCTAGGCTTGAACGGGAAGCATTTNGGATGTTTTCTTCGCCTCGTATTTCCGCTACGTTGTCACATTTTCGACAAATAACAAATGCAGGAATATGCACACACCCAGCATAAGCGCAGGCAATAAATGAATTCAGCCCTTGGATTTTGTGAACAAGTCCTTCTTCAATCAAAAAATCTAAAACCCTGTAGGCAATGGGAGGCGACGAAGAAAATCCTTCTTTACTTAAAGCATCAAGAATCTCGTACGCTCCTAGCGGTTTATGATCTCGGATCAATATCTCAAACACTTTTTGTCTAAGGGGAGTAAGTTTCAAATTGTTTTGATAACAGTATTTTTCAATTGATGCCTTATACCGGTCACTACAAATGCTATGATCATGTTTTTCAAATGATGACATAATGTGATTAGAGCTCATTTTTTTATCCTTGTTGAAACAAGTATTGTTTTTAAATCCTTTTTACATTACACGTAATGTTATAACATAACAATGTTACGTAATAACATTACTATATTAACTAATACATGGAGACCTTAATGTCCAACAAATTTATTTTAACCGCTACTGCGTTTTTATTAGGCACAAGTATGGGAATCGCGGACGTACCAAAAGTCGCCGTTGATATCGCTCCTGTACATTCTTTGGTATCAAAAGTAATGACTGGAGTTGGTAACCCCGATCTCATAATTCCTGCTGAAGCTTCTCCACACGCTTACCAATTAAAACCAACTAACGCAGAGTCTTTAGAAAACGCAAATCTTGTTTTTTGGGTAGGAAAAGATTTGACTCCTTGGTTGGAGAAGGGCTTGTCTAGTCTTGCTTCAAATGCGTCGGTGAGCACACTTTTAGACGTAAACGGCATAGAGTTGCTTGATTTCCGAGAGGGCGCGCTTTTTGAGGCACATGATCATGGTGAGCATGACAATCATGATGACCATGAGAAAGGTAGTCATAAGGCACATGGAGAACATGAAGGCCATTCCTTTGAGTGGGCCGGCGTATTTGAGCTTGCAAAAGGAACATACAATTGGTCATTCTCAAAGGTCGACGGCAGTTATGCTGATCCAGCTATGAAAATGGTTATCCTCAAAGCTTCTGATATTGAGGCTGTTGAGGAAAAGGCTGAAGCGCTTTTAGAGTCAAGTTCATTTGAAACAAAGAAACATAATGAACAGCTAGTTGCGCAAGAAAAGTCATTCTCCCTCAACTTTGACAATAATAAAAATAAGACTGTTTTTAAAATTAAGATAGAGCAGAGTGGGAAGTATACCTTTTTCACAGAACAGATGCCTTTTGAGTTTGAAACGAATGAGCACTTCCTGAAAGATGCCTCAGGGACTGATATAGAACCGATTTTACAAGAACCAGATGGTGATCATCATGATCACGCAAGTCATGATGGGCATGAAGGCCATGATCACGGCGCTCACGACCCACATGCATGGTTATCACCAAATATTGCAAAAGTTTGGTTAAATGTCATAGCGGCAAAAATGTCTGAAGCAGATCCACAAAATGCAAAAATATATTTTTCAAATGCAAAAACGGCCATAGAAAACTTGGATAATCTTATAGTCGAAGTTAAGACGATTTTAGATCCAATAAAAGACAAGAAATTCGTCGTTTTTCATGATGCTTATCAGTATTTCGAACATGATTTTGATATCAGTGCATCTGGTGCAATTTCGCTTGGCGATGCCTCAGACCCAAGTCCAGCGAGGTTGGCAGAGGTAAGAAAAAGAGTTGTCNATGAAGNTATTGAATGTGTTTTGGCAGAGCCTCANTANAAAAAAGGGCTTGTNAAAGCTGTTATTGAAGAAACAAATTCAAATACGACAGTTATTGACCCATTAGGTGTCAAATTGAAGCCTGGACCTGAACTGTACGAACAACTTATTAGAAATTTGGCAACTAATCTCGCTGGATGCTTCTAACTTAACTTCGCTTATGTAGCACCGAATATTGATTATTATTTGGTGCTACTGACATTTGTTTAAATGTCGTTGTTGATATCCATCGTTCAAAAGTTGCAATATAATAAGCTTATATGTGGCGATTAATAGAAAAATCTGACAGGTTCAATACTATGTCTTTTAAAAGATAATCCTATAAAGATTTATGGTCTCTGATATACCTGATATACTTGATATAAGTAGACTGATTTATATCATGTATATCAAGGATATCATTGGTTTTTAGAGATAGGAAAATAACTATTGTTAAGTTTGTGAATACATTTTCTTCCTCTAACTTAGCTAAGTCTGTTTTTGTGCCATTCCGCCTACAAAAATTTGAGTTAGTGACAAGAAACGGCAAAGTGACCGCTTTTTTTTATCTATCAGGTAAGCGTTTGTGCATAGTAAATAAAAGAATTTCACCTTAATATTCAAGATCATGAAGATCTTTTGCATCCCAATGGCAAAAAACTTCTTTTCCTACTGTATATTCATTTTTCATAAAAGAGACGTCATCAACTGAAGCGATTATGGTTTGATCCCTGTTTTTCATAATAATTTTAGCTGAGTCTCCAAGAAATTCGATGTCAGCAATTATTGTTCTAACTCCTGTTTTTATATTTTTTGATAGATTATCGCTAACCTTTGTTTTATCCATTCTAAGTGAACTAAAACGGCTTCCTCTTTTAATTATATTGTGACTACCAACAAACTCGGCAACAAATTTTGACTTTGGTTTGTTGAAAAGATTCAAAGGACTGTCAATTTGCTCAATAACACCATCATTCATTACCACTGCAGTGGTGGCAAGCGCTAAAGCTTCTTCTTGGGAGTGGGTCACATGAACAAAAGTTATTTTTAACTCTCTCTGCATAAGCTTTAATTCTGTTCTCATACGAACTCTCAATGCGGGATCTAAAGCAGATAATGGTTCATCTAAAAGTAAAACTTTGGGTTTTGTTATTAAAGCTCTCGCAAGAGCNACCCTTTGTTTTTGNCCCCCTGAAAGCTGATCTGGATACCGATTTTCAAAACCACTCATTTGGACCATTTCTAAAAACTTCATTGCCTCCTTATGTCTTTTTTGAGAGCTTTCTCCCTTTATCTTGAGTGAGAAAGATATGTTATCGATTACGCTTAGATGTGGGAAGAGAGCATAATTCTGAAACATCATTGATGTTCGTCTTTCTGCTGGAGTTAAGCTGTTTAATCGTTTTGATCCAATAAAGATATCACCATCAGTGATCTCTTCGTGGCCAGCAATCATTCTAAGTAATGAAGTCTTACCGCACCCTGAAGGGCCAAGAAGACAACAATATTCGCCTTTAGTGACTTTGAAACTTATACCTTTGACTGCTTCAAAAGCTCCGTATGTCTTTCTTACGGCTATTATTTCGAGGTCATTTTGCGAGTCGCTAGGCATAAATTCTGGATAACTTCAAATAGCCTGTATTTCAAATACAAAATTTAAATAATATTTTTTTATATGTTTATTGCTATAAATTTAAGCAAAAAAGAATATCTGCATATTAATTAATCAAAAATTTAGTTTTTTTTTGAAAAAAGATTTTCAATCTGCCTCAATTTTTTGTCCTGACGAGTTTTCTAGCGTATCGAACTGATTAAAGGGGGTTAACATTAAACNATCGGAGGTAAAAATGAAGAGCCAACTATTATCAAGAAGACAAGCCTTGAAGTTAAGCGCTGGAACTGTAGCAGCAACTGGCCTTGGGCTTTATGCACCAGCAGTGATCTCGTCAGACCCTATTACACTGCGATATCTCGGTACCGCAGTAAGCATGGGCGATGAAGTTCAAAAGAAACTTTTCGAGGATACTGGTTTAAAAGTAAAATTTATAGCGGTCACCACGGATGAAGTCACTAAACGAGTGCTCACTCAGCCAAATAGTTTTGATATTGTCGATACAGAGTATTTTAGTTTGCCAAAATTAGTGCCATCAGGAAATATACTAGGTATGGACACTAAAAGAATAAAAGAATGGGATAACGTAACCTCTATATTCACAAAAGGGATTACTCCAAAAGGAAAAAAAGTGGGTCTCCAGGGGACTGCTCCCTCAAAGGTAATGTATCTTGAGGGTTCTAATGGAAAAAGCTTTGCTGGTGATGTTACTCAATATGCTACCTTAATTCCTACTATCTATAACGCTGATACGCTAGGGATAAGACCAGACCTTATTGGAAGACCGATAACATCCTGGGCAGAGTTGCTAAACCCCGAGTTTAAAGGAAAAGCTGCAACGCTCAACATTCCTTCTATTGGAATAATGGACGCCGCAATGGTAGTAGAAGCAATGGGTGAATATAAATATCCAGATAAAGGCAATATGACTAAATCTGAGATAGACCTCACAATGAAGATATTTACAGAAGCAAAGAAATCTGGGCAGTTTAGAGCATTTTGGACTGACTTTAATGAAAGTGTAAATTTAATGGCATCTGGCGAAGTTGTTATTCAGTCAATGTGGTCTCCTGCTATTACAGCAGTAAAGGCTCAAGGGAAAGATTGTATTTATCAACCATTAAAGGAGGGTTATAGAGCTTGGGCAGCCGGATTTGCTTTACCAAAAACTACTAAAGGCAAAAAAGCTGATGCGGTTTATGAGTTTATAAATTGGTATCTTTCTGGATGGGTTGGTGCTTACTTAAATAGGCAGGGTTATTACTCTGCAGTATTGCCAACCGCAAAACAATATATGTCAGAAGATGAGTGGGGTTTCTGGATGGAAGGTAAAGCTGCGAAGGGTGATATCGTTAGTCCTACAGGTGCTAAGCTAGCTTCTGCTGGAGAAAAAAGAGATGGTGGCTCCTATGAAGACAGAATGGGTGGTGTCGCTTGTTGGAACGCAACCATGGATGAGAACAAATATATGGTTCGTAAGTGGAATGAAATGGTTGCAGCTTAGTAAAAGGCATTTATGTTTATCAAAGGGACAGAGTTTTACTGTCCCTTTGAGTTATAAAAAAGAAAAATGCATTTTTCATTGGGTAAAATAAAGCCCCATGTAGGATGGCTGGCCCTACCATTTGCTTTGGTCTTCTTCGCATACTTTGTGCTGCCTTTGGTATTAACAATAATCGTAAGCTTTTGGGATTACACTGACTATGCCATAATACCCGATTTAATATTCGACAATTATCTCTATGTTTTCGAAGGATGTCTTTCTAATGAAGGTGGATTATGTCTTACGTTTAAGACTTATCTTTCGACATTTTTCTTTTGCTTTTTCACCTGGTTAATAACACTAGTTCTTGGTTTTTGTGTAGCATACTTTTTAGCGTTTTACGTAAACTCGATCCCCTTGCAAGTATGTTTATTCTTAGTCTGTACAATACCATTTTGGACCTCCAATGTGATAAGAATGGTATCGTGGATACCTTTATTAGGCAGAAACGGCCTGGTAAACGAATTTTTTATATCATTGGGAATTATAGATCAACCAATAGAATGGCTTTTGTATTCAAGTTTTTCGGTCATTTTGGCACTCGTTCATTTATATACCCTTTTCATGATAGTTCCAATTTTCAACTCAATGATAAGAATTGATAGATCTATAGTAGAGGCTGCGTATGATGCTGGAGCAAGCCACCGTCAAATAATATTTAATATTATTATACCCTTAAGTAAGACTGGTATAATAATAGGGTCGATTTTTGTAGTAACGGTTGTTATGGGGGATTTTCTGACTATAGGAATAATGGGAGGTCAACAGCTAGCGTCGGTGGGGAAAATCATTAACACAGAAATGAATTACCTACAATTTCCCGGTGCAGCTGCGAATGCTGTTATTTTATTAATTATTACAATATTTATAATTTATGTGATGACGAAATTTATTGATATCAGAAAAGAACTGTGATGTTTAAAAAAAATACCTTCGGATACTATTTGTTTTTTTTAATATTTATTTCTTTTGTTATCTTCTTGTATGGACCAATTTTTTCCATAATTTTGCTCAGTTTTCAGGGTCCTGATGGGGGATTGGTTTTCCCACTCCAAGGCTTTTCAATTCATTGGTTTGAAGAATTATGGAATGGGTCAGGGCTAGTTGATATAGGAGCTTCCTTTAGAAGATCGATTGCATTAGGTTTTTTAGTAATGCTGCTAACTGTAACTCTTTCCGTTTCGGCAGGTTTAGCCTTTCGACGCAAATTTTTTGGGGCTAATATATTGTTTTACATTTCAGTTGCGAGCCTTATTGTTCCATCTATAGTATTATCTCTTGGAATAGCATTAGAGTTTAGGATACTAGACAATATAATTTTATGGATTGGAAAGTCACTTGAAATCAAGCAAATCGAAGATAATTTTCAAACTTCTCTAGGAATGTATACAAGTGGTTTTGGAGCACAACTTACATGGACTCTACCATTTGGGTTGCTCATAATGTTTGCTATCTTTAATAGGTTTGATAAGTCGTTCGAGGAAGCTGCTAAAGATTTGGGTGCAAGTTCTTACCAGACCTTTAGGTACGTTGTATTCCCAATTATCTTGCCCAGTATTATTGGTATTGCACTGTTTGGTTTTACCTTGTCGTATGATGAGCTTGCGCGCTCATCACAAGTAATGGGGGCCACAAATACCTTGCCATTGGACTTGAGAGGCTTAACTACCACGGTCACTACGCCAATTATTTATGCTCTCGGGACTATAACCACTGCCGTTTCATTTTTTGTTATAGGACTATCCTTGGGGTTAGTTTTTTTATTTAATAGAAGGAAATTTTAAGTGCCTGATGAATTAACCATTTGTCTGATTAACCCAAATACCTCTATCTCTATGACTAAAGCTATTGAAGCTGGTGCGAAAAGTGTAGCTTCTTCAAACACTAAAATTATTGCCGTTAACCCTGATAGTGGTCCAATAAGTATTGAAGGATATTACGATGAGGTATTTTCATTGCCTGGATTAATAACAAAGGTAAAAGAACATAAAGATGCAGACGCCTTCATAATAGCATGTTTCGATGATACTGGCCTTGATGCCGCAAGAGCAATGACAAACAAACCGGTATTGGGTATCGGGCAGTCCGCATGTTACATTGCGTCTATGCTTTCTGAGACTTTTGGTGTCATAACAACCCTAGACATAAGTGTTCCGATACTGAAAAATAATATTTATAAGATGGGTTTTAGTAAACATTGCACTAGTGTAACATCCGTTGAGGTACCAGTTTTGGACCTGGAAAAACAATCTAAATTAGCGATTGGTAAAATTAGAGCGGAAATCAGTAGATTAATTAGTGACAAAAAAGTGGAAAGCATCGTACTAGGTTGTGCTGGAATGGTTGAATTTGCAAATAGTTTAGAGAAAGAATTTTCGATACCAATAATAGAAGGAGTTTCTGCAGCGACGGTTTTAAGTGAAGGTATTGTAAAAATGAACAAAAGCACTAGCAAGATCGGAGGATATGCGTTCCCACGAAAGAAAAAATATATTGGTGAAATGAAGAAATTTGAATTTAAAAAGTAAGGTTTCAATAAAAATGAGCAAAGAGTTTTATTTGCATACAAATGATTTAAAGACATAAGAGATTAGTCTGCCCACAAAATTTCCTTTTTTGCCTACACTCCGCCCACAAAATACATATAATACCTTATGCATGTTTATGAACAAATTTGACTGTATAAAACCATCATACCCATATAAATATAGCATTATAAGAACATTTATGACTAGGTATGAGACGTTGGGTACATCTTCGAGTTCTGTACCAACTCCCATGAAACAACTAATTAAATATCAGGTTTGGTCTAATTCGATACTTTCATTCCCAAACCAATCTGAATTCTTTTTTCGATGACTATTCACTTCTCGAAACTCTTTTCTTACCTTTGCAGAATGAAACGTGTGTGTTGCGATATAGTGCTTAAGCTTTGGTTTTTTTTCACTCATTTTCAACTACTCCTGAATATGTGAATGAATTTTTAACATACAACATTTGAACTTTTTGATAAAATAAAAGTCGATCAATAAGGGTATTTGGAAGTGATTGAAGGAGCAATATGACTTATTTCGATAAAATGGTAAAAGATATNCATAACAAGGATATGGATGCTATTCAGGATTGGTTACACCCTGATTTTTTATTTGTTGCTGATTTTGAAATGCTCACTAGAGAAGACTGGCTTGAGGAAACTAAGAAAGAGTTCAATAGAAATGAAGTCACACTTCATGATAATGCTAAATGTACTTTGGAGAATGAGCACATAGTTGTTTTTGAACAAAAGTACGTTCGTGAAGGACAATTAGTTCTATCAGTAAATTCGACGCACTTTAGAAATGGAAAACCGTGGAGAACTATAATTAATAGAATTCCTATCGAAGAATAAGCAAAAAAGAAGGAAATTAAAATGACACCTACTAACGTTGTATCGATGGATTTTGAAACAAAAGAAGCTATGGAAGATTTTCTGGAAACATATGAAAGAGACAGTCCAACTCTATACCCTGATGCTGAAATGCTATTGATGATTAAAACCACTGAAACAAGCTGTGTGGGCGTTTCAGTTTATCCCAANGAAGAAGCGCGCAGTCTTGCTGNAAGTCGTACATCAGGCAAACTAAAATATCTTGTTAAGGAGAATTTCAGACTCTCAGGGGACATGGTTATAAAGCACGTATTTCCAAATAAAGGAATAAAGAATGGATAAGAACCTTAGAGCACAAGTGTTTGAAACTTATAATAGATATTTAAATGCGTTTAACGAAGCGGATATGGAAACAATAAATGATTGTATTTCTTATCCCTTGGCTTATATCGGTGCAGATTCAGTTAAAATGTTAGATAAGTTTCCAATTGATCCTCGAGAATTAAAAGAGAGAATTGGATGGGCAACAAGCAACGCTTTTGAAATAGATGTCGTAGCAGTTTCCGACAAGAAAGCGCATGTTGTAATCCGCAATGTTAGAAGGCTAAGAAGTGACGGTTCTCTTATTGAGGAAGCAACTGCGTTTTATGCTCTAAAAAATACCAATAGCGGTTGGAAGATGTATGCCATTTCAGATATTACTTTCCCTGCTTAAAAAAAACCTTCAGACAATAAAAGCCAGCGTACAGGCTCAAGAGATAAAAGAATAAAAAGGAGTTTTTCGGTGCAGCTAATAAAATATTTCTTCATATTCGCTGTATGCTTATTCTGGCCATTTTTTGTAAGCTATGCTGATATTCAACAAAATATTAAAATACAAAGTTATTTGAATGCGCTTGGTTATAATGTAGGGCAGATTGATGGTATTATCGGCAAAAATTCTAGAAAACAATTAATTACCGTCTTAAAAGAGCATGGTCTTGAATTTGATGGTGTTGCTGATAGCAATGAGCTGCAAATTCTCAGAAAAATAGCAACCGATAAAAATATCGACTTAACAGACCGTCTTTTAGGTATCTCTTATGAAAACCTTTTACAAATAATGGATGAACAAACAGCTAAACTATTTGTGCCCAATAGTAGAAACATCAACAAGGTAGATGGGTTTGAGATAGTCGATTTCAAAGGACGCAAAGCCGCTAGAATGTCCATAAGCATGAATGACAAAGGCCATCCAGATGATTGGGGCAGATTTGGTGCAGCCGGGACTGCGCAACGCGTACAGATACAAGAAAAACCAAGGGTGCACGAGATGAGAGATGGTGAAGTATACTGGTATAAATTTTCGATTTTCATACCAAATCATGTTGGAAGCGACTATCACACAATCTCACCATTTGATTTAAAAGATAGAAAAAATGGTCGTCAAAGAGACCCGGCAATAGCATTTACCATCACGAATAATCAAGTGACCTTTCAGTTAAAAACTACGGGCGAAGAGTGTCGCAAAATTAAAAATATGCAGGGAAGGGTATCAGATTTTTGTGAACGTCCCGGGTTAATAGCCAACATGGAGATGAATGATTATTTTAAAAACCGATGGCTTGATTTCGTATTTCAAATGGACATGCGTAAAGGCAAAGAGATTACAAGATTTTGGGTCAATGAGCGGCTTATTGGTGTTATAAAAGGTGACCTGAGTCCCCAAGGTGAATTTCTGGGTTTTAAGTTTGGTCCTTATCGAAACTCAATTAAAAATCCACCACAAGATGAAGTAATTTACTATGCGGGTATAAAGCGTGGGACTTCGTGTGAAGATTTAGAGATACTTAGCTGTGAACAGTTTAATAATGCACCCTCAAACAACAGTATTTATGGAGCAAGAGAGCTGTTGCGCTGTTTTNGGGAACCAGAGCAAGGAATGCCTTGTCCCCTTATCTGTATTGGCCGTGCATGTGAGAGTCTTTGATTAGAGATAATATCAAATTTATATAATTTAGATGGTAGATTTGCTATTTAAAAAAAAGCCTGCTCTTCATACCAGACAACCGGGTTCAACACGTATGCTAGTCTTGGAGTGTGTAGCAGATGGGGTAAGACAAAAACACGGTTTAATACGTTATTTAGCTAATTCTTCATGAATGACTGTTCCTGAGTATGCTTTACAAACATTTTCCTCATCATATCGATCACATAAATGTTCNATTAACTCAATCATATTGTGAGGACCATTNACGTAATCCATAAAAGCATCTAGCGAGACCCACTCNTTAATAACAAGTAACTGCTCTTCTCTAGTTAATACGATACTATATTTCTCTAAACCCTCTATACCATCTGCTCGGCTATCTACTATTAATTGCTTCACATCATCTGCTGAACCCTCTTTTGGAGAGATCGCTATTACGCTAGTCATTTTCAACTGAATTTCCTCCTTTTACTTTACTAGATTTACACCTAAAGCCCTTTGCTTTTAGTACTTATAAAAAAATGTTTGATAGACAATTCAGAATTACCGAAGATATAAGAAATAAGCAAGCTCTTGTTCATGCATAGGTCCTAAGAGGCACTCACGCAGTATATTCTTGGAGTGTACAGCAGATGAGTTGTTTGAAATAAAATAATAGAAAAGCTATAGAGAGATACTTTCAAACGTTCTTAATAGGGCTAAATCGTTCTTTTAGTCGCTAATCGTTCTCAATTCGTTGTGATATTATAAATTCATCTATCGCATTAGCACAATCTTTTGGATGAGTAGAAATCAAAAAATGTCCTGCACCCTTTATCTCCTGCTCAACATGCTTTTTAAATAATGAACACAACTCATTATTTATGTCTTTAATAAGAAAGTTTGCATTCTGCCCAACAACGAGCTTTACAGGCATTTCATTTAAAGACTTTTTAAAAAGAGATCTTTCAAATTTAGGTGGATCAGACCTGATTATTGGCAGCCAATCAAGTAAATTGACGTGGGCATTAGTTCTACAGAAATCTTGAACCTTTTCTGGAAAAGAAGAAAAAGTGCCGTTCCCTCCATAGAAGTCAATTATAATTTTAGCTGAATCATTTTTATCCTCCATAACTTCCTTTTCAAAGTTCGTTGCCATTTTAACTGTTTTATCCAAAGTTTCTTGGAATCTAGAGGTGTCTAGAACCCAAGGAGGATTGGCTTCAAATGTAATAATGCTTTTTATTGGAAATTCTCCAGAAAATACTGCAGCAAAACCAACTAGTCCTCCCATAGAGTGACCTACAATATGAAAATTACTATTTAATTTTTTTGATATCGCTCTTATTATCTCAAGTTGATGGTCAATTTTATAGTCCTTGGCTGATCTAGATTCTTCGGTGTTACCATATCCCCTTAAACTGGTAAAAACTTTCTTGCATGGAATTTTCAATGCTTTTGTAATTCCTTTCCAAGCAGATGTGTTTGCGTATGATCCGGGAAGAAAAAGTAATGTTTCACTAGCTTCTGCGTCTTCATAGTGAAACTCAATTTTTAAGCCATTTGAATCGATCAGGTATTCAGACATTATCTTGATGTATCTTAACAAAATATATTTAACAGTATCTTAGTTCATAAAGTGAACTTTTCAATATGTCAAGACTCACAAACATATCTTACTCCTATGCAGGACCACTAGGGGTACTCACGTAGTATGTTCTTGGAGTGTGCAGCAGATGGGGTGTTTAATTAACAACAATCAGAGTTTTCACAACAGTTGAGGTCATCACAACATTCAGTTTCAATGGCTTCAATATGATTCAATTTTTTCCTTGCTTCCCACATATCAACGCATGGTAAACAACTACCTGTAGCAGGTCGTATTGCACGATAAGCCGGATGCACTCGACACCCCTTAGCCAGTACTTCTAAGAGCTCTACTCTCTGAATTAGCTTGTTCATTTGCTCTTTTCCTTCTCTTTCTTTGCCTTATTAATTATGTTTTTTTTAACTTGATACAAAAGTTTGTTCACTGAATGACATAACCACAGAAACGTCAACTACTAAAGTAAGTTTTACTAAGAAAAATATGAATTAATAATAANCAGTGTATTTGCAAAAAATAATTTTTTATAACCAAAAATCAATAATTNAACATATCATGCAATGATCAATGAAGAATTTGTTNATTTCTTTCAACAAATATTGCTTGATTCATTAGNTCATCATTNGATGTAGAGATGAATTGTTTCCATATGATGCCAATGGAGNCTTGCCTTCTAAACAGTTTTATGAATTTTCTTTCAGTAAAAAAGACACGAGGTTTTTTTGATAGCTGCAANCTCAGGTTTTCAGGAGTTACAATTTTCNTCATTCTTTCAGTAAAATCTCTAGTATGCTTAGCGTGATTATCTTCATTAGAACCATTTAGGCAGTTATCCATTATTGGCTCAACAATTCTTAGAAT
>FUFK010044784.1_pt1 | contig 15133 bp, 10 predicted proteins | sample 1021851 | NCBI WGS metagenome assembly FUFK01 (sample SAMEA51879418, study PRJEB19060) | metagenome | reverse complement strand
GCTGTAAATATATCATTTGATGAAAATTATGACCTATTTATAAATTCTCCCTATGACGGAGAATATATAGTTATGGCGTCTATGACCCAAGGTCTTTTAGAAAAAAATATAACAGAGCCGTTAAATTTGAGGGCTAGATACATAATTAACAATCAACAACTTGTTTTTCCAAAGCCAGTAATCAAAGGTGTTTTTGATATTGTTAAAAAATCTGAGCTTCTTAAATCAGATCAAGATGGCCTTGAACTTTTGGTGTCAACGCCTGAGGAATCCAAACTAGTTAGAGTAATAGGAGGTAAGGGAACAAATAACGCTTTCAAAACCTTTACTGTTGGAAATCAAGATTTTACAATTAGATATGGTTCTAAAGTATATGATTTACCCTTTAGCATAAAGCTTAATGATTTTATCGCAGAAAAATATCCAGGAACTGATAAGAGTTATTCGTCATTTGCAAGTGAAGTTACTGTTCTGGATGAAGAAACTTTTGATTATAGAATATACATGAATAATATTTTAAATTATCAAGGTTACAGATTTTTTCAAGCCTCATTCGATCCAGATGAACAAGGCACTATACTATCGGTCAATCATGATTTTTGGGGTACATTGTTAACTTATATTGGATATATTCTCCTGTATATAGGTCTTGTTGTTATTCTTTTTGCAAGATTCACAAGATTTGATTCCTTAAAAAAACAGCTTGAGGTTGCTAGAAATAAAAAGACTAAACTTTTAACATCATTTTTAATCCTATTTACTATTTCTGTAAGCGGTCAAGGATTTGGAGTGCATAGCTCATCTTCATCTGATATTGAGAAAATTGACTCTATATTATCAAAAAATATTGCTTCTAAAGAACAAGCTGATAAATTTGGCAGACTGGTAATACAGGATTTAGGTGGTAGAATGATGCCTATTAATACTTATTCCTCNGAGCTTTTGCGTAAGCTAAGCAAGAAAGATCATTACAATGATTTTGANGCNAATCAGGTTTATTTGTCGATGCAGGAAAGCCCATTGCTTTGGTACAGTGTTCCTTTAATATTTTTGAAAAGTAAAAAAGCAGATTCTATTAGGAGTATAATTGGAGTTCCAAAAGATTTAAAACATGCATCATTAGTTGATTTTTTCACTGAAAGGGGAGAATACAAATTAGNACCCTATCTAGAAGAAGCATACAGAGCAGCAGTCCCCAATGCTTTTCAAAAAGAATTCAGAGAAACCGATCAGCGTGTAAACCTGCTTTATAACGCAATTCAAGGTACTACACTCAAAATTTTNCCTATTCCAAATGATGAAAATAACGAATGGATTTCCCCAAGTGAAAATAGGTTTGATGTTGTTCTTACCGACTCACTATATTCAAATTTTATAAATACCGGATTCAAAACGTATTTATATTTCTTAAACGAGGGTAAAAAATCGGGTGAATACAGTGGAGCTGATGATATCTTATTAGCAATAACAAATACTCAGAATAGATATGGTTCTGAAGTGATGTTGACAAAAAATAAAGTAGATGCAGAAATTCTATATAATAAGTATGATATTTTTAAAGCTTTATTTAGTTGGTATCTATACGCCAGTACTATTTTATTTATCGCATTAATCATACAGATTTTCAACAGAAATAAATTAATTAATGGGCTTATTTCGATTTCAAAATTTTCTATTTACTTACTTTTCTTTATTCACGCAATAGGATTGATTGCAAGATGGTATATTTCAGGTCACGCGCCTTGGAGTGACGGATATGAATCTATGATTTATGTAGCTTGGGCTACAATGTTGTTTGGAATCTATTTTGGCAAAAAGAGCGAGTTAACCCTTGCATCTACAACTTTTGTAACCTCAATGATACTGATGATAGCCCATTGGAGTTGGATGGATCCAGCAATAGCNAACCTAGTTCCTGTTNTAGATAGCTATTGGTTGATGATTCATGTTGCGGTTATTGTTGGAAGCTATGGTCCATTTACAATTAGTATGATTTTGGGTATTGTTTGTCTCCTACTGATGATTCTTGCAAATAAAAAAAATAAGGAATTATTAAATATAAATGTNAATGAGCTTGTTTTAATAAATGAAATGTCAATGACAATAGGTCTTGTTATGCTTACNATCGGGAATTTTNTAGGNGGTATGTGGGCAAATGAGAGTTGGGGAAGATATTGGGGATGGGACCCAAAAGAAACTTGGGCATTGATAAGTATTATGGTTTATGCTTTTGTTATTCACATGAGATTAATTCCNGGGTTAAAAAGCAATTTTGCTTTTACTGTAGCTTCAATTTTATCATTTGGATCGATTATAATGACCTATTTTGGAGTTAATTTCTATCTAGCTGGTCTTCACTCATATGCAAAAGACGACCAAGAGATAAGTGTAGTGTTTATTTCTATTACATTAGCAATTATTTTTATTCTTTCACTTTTAGCTTACCCTAAGTACAAAAAATATCTAAAAAATAATCGTTAAATTACAACCCTAATGTCTGATAAAAATATATACAAGGGTGTAAATACTATATGTACGCATGTGGGTCAAGTTAAGGATGAACAATTTGGAGGTTCTGTTTCTCCAATTTATCCTGGCACATCATATGAGTATATTGACAAAGAAATAGACAGATATCCTAGATATAGCTCAACACCAAATCAGGAATTTCTTGCAAAAAAAATATCTGCTCTTGAGGAAACTGAAGATGCAATAATATTGGGTTCTGGAATGGCTGCAATAAGTACTTCATTATTAGCTTTTTTAAATTCTGGAGATCACATAGTTCTTCAAAATGATATTTACGGAGGAACAAGAAATCTTGTTGAAGCACAGTTTAAGAGATATGGNATACAGTATTCATTTACCGATGGATTAGATGTCCAGTCATTTGAAAAAGAAATAAAGCCAAACACCAAAGCTATATATATTGAAACTCCTTCAAATCCTCTTTTAAAGCTGGTTGATATTAAAAAAATTGCTGATTTATCTAAAAGTAAAAATTTAATATCATTTATTGATAATACGTTTGCAACTCCTTTAATTCAAAAGCCACACAAATTAGGAATTGATATAATTTTACATAGTGCTACTAAATACTTTGGTGGTCATAGTGATATTTGTGCTGGTGCAGTTGCCGCTTCTACTGAACACAGGGAAATTATTTGGAACCTTTCAAAAAATATTGGAGGTAGTTTAAGTGATTATACAGCTTGGCTTTTAGAAAGAAGTATGAAAACTTTATCAGTCAGATTTTTTGCACAGCAAAAAAATGCAGAGCAATTATCGAAATATTTATCCGAATGTAGATATATTGACAAGGTTTATTATCCAGGTCTTGAAGAACATCCGAATCACGAAATTGCAAAAAAACAAATGACTGGTTTTGGTGCAGTAATTTCATTTGAATTAAATAATAAGGTTGATCCAAAAACTTTCTTAAAATCTCTGAAAATGATTAACCCATCTATGAGTTTTGCGGGTGTAGAAAGTACAATGTTATCTCCAGCTGAAACATCTCATTATCTACTTACTCCTGAAGATAGATTAGCGCAGGGTATTACTGATAATCTTATTAGATTCTCTGTTGGAATAGAAGATGTTCCAGATATACAAAATGATATAGAGCAAGCCTTTAATAATTGTAATTAACGATAATTATGAAAATTGATATTTTAGCAATAGGTGCACATCCAGATGATGTTGAGTTAGGTTGTTCAGGGACAATTGCAAAGGAAATTGCAAACAACAAAAAAGTTGGAATATTAGATTTAACCAAGGGTGAGTTAGGTACTCGTGGAAGTGCTGAAATCAGAGAAAAAGAAGCAAAAGATGCTGCTAAAATTTTGAATGTTGCTTTTCGTGAAAATTTAAATTTCAGAGACGGTTTTTTTAAAAATGATGAAGAACATCAATTAAAATTGATCCAAGTAATAAGAAAATATAAACCTGATATAATTTTGTGTAATGCAATTGATGATAGACATATTGATCATCCAAGAGGTGCTAAATTGGTAATTGATTCATGTTTTTTAAGTGGACTAAAGAAAATAGTAACTGAATATAACAATAAAGAACAGGAACCCTGGAGACCATTAAATATTTATCATTACATACAGTGGAAAAACTTAAAACCAGATTTTGTTGTTGATATTAGTAATTTTTTTGAGATAAAAATTAAAGCTGTTAAATCATTCAAGTCTCAGTTTTATAATGAGAACGAACCGGTTCATAATACGCCAATTTCAACAAAGAATTTCCTTGATAGCATTGAGTACAGGGCAAGGGATTTGGGTCGACTTACTAATGTCGATTATGCAGAGGGGTTTATCTCGGCTCGTCTTCCGTTAATTGATAGCATAAGTGTCCTAAAATAATCTTTGATTTCTTTTTTGTAGAGAAATACAAAAAAATTACATTTGCATTCCAAATAATGGTGGTTGTAGCTCAGTTGGTTAGAGCGTCTGATTGTGGTTCAGAAAGTCGCCGGTTCGAATCCGGTCTTCCACCCAAAATATAAGCCCTCATATATTGAGGGTTTTTTATTTTTATCTTATTTTTAATTATATGAAAGCTTTACAGATTATTTTACTTTTTACCTCATCCTTCGTTTTTTCTCAAAACAGCGTATATCCATATCTTGACTCTGATCTTGATGTTACAAAGAGAGTAGAGGACCTAATGAATAGAATGACTCTCTATGAAAAGGCATGTCAAATGAACCAGTTCGTTGGGCTTGAGCATATGAAAAAAGCAGAAAAAGATTTATCACCTGAGGATATGAAAAAAAGTGATGCTCAAGGTTTTTACAAAGGAGTGTTTTCTGAAGATGTAAAGCAAATGATTATTAATGGTCAAATAGGTTCTTTTTTACATGTAATNACCGCTNAGGAAGCTAATTATTTACAGCAGTTGGCAAATAAGTCTAAGTTAAAAATACCATTNCTTATTGGTATTGATGCAATACATGGAAATGCCCTNTATAGGGGAGCTACTGTTTATCCATCTCCGATAACAATTGCTTCCACTTGGGATGAAAATAACTCATATGATGTTGGTATCCAGACTGCTTTAGAAATGAGATCTACAGGGTCTCATTGGGCATTCACACCTAATATTGATGTTATGAGAGATGCTCGATGGGGTAGAGTTGGTGAAACTTTTGGAGAAGACCCATACTTAGTAACCCAAATGGGTACTGCCATGATAAATGGACTTCAACAGGGAGATTTCACCGGAACTAAAAAAGTTATTGCTTGTGCAAAACATTTAATAGCTGGAAGTGAACCCATTAATGGTCTAAATTTATCACCAATGGATATTTCTGAAAGAACCTTAAATGAGATATATCTACCACCTTATAAAAGTGCCGTTGATGCAGGTGTATTTTCGATTATGGCAGCTCATAATGAGGTAAACGGCGTACCATCTCATTCAAACAAAAAACTAATGACAAATATTATTAGAAATGAATGGGGGTTTGATGGTTTTTATGTAAGCGATTGGTTAGATATCGAAAGATTAGAAACCTTACACAAAGTTGCAAGAAATTTTAAAGAAGCTGTATATCTTGCTGTAGATGCAGGAATTGACATGCATATGCATGGTCCAAATTTCCCTGAATTAGTCGTTGAATTAGTAAACGAAGGTGTTTTGTCAGAAGAAAGAGTTAATTATGCGTGTTCAAAGATATTGGAGGCAAAATTCAAGTTGGGTCTNTTTGAAAATAGATTTGTAGATGANGATGATATTTCTAAAAAAATATTTAATCAGCACCATACAGAAACAGCTTTAAAACTAGCTAGACAAGGAATAGTTTTGTTAAAAAATAATGATGTATTACCGCTAGTAAGCCCTAAAAATTCAAAAAACAAAATATTAGTAACTGGACCAAATGCTAATAACCAATCAATATTAGGTGATTGGCACAGTGCTCAACCTGATGAAAATGTATACACAGTATTTGAAGGAATAAAAAAAATTGGCACTGAAATGGGTTATTTAGTCGATTACCACAATTCAAATGAAAATATAAAGAGGATTTCAGAGAAAGATATCAGTAAAACAATTGAAATTGCCAATGAATATGATTTAATTGTACTGGTAGTCGGTGATAATTCAATGAGATATAAGTGGAATCAAAAAACAGCAGGAGAAAACACAGCTAGAGCTGAACTAAATTTAGCAGGAAAGCAATTAGAGTTGGCAATGAGATTAAAGGAGTCTGGAAAGAATATAATTGTTGTGTATGTGAATGGAAGACCAATTTCAGAACCATGGATATCTGAAAATATAAACGCAATNATTGAAGCATGGGAGCCAGGAAGTTATGGTGGTTTGGCAGTTGCTGAAATTATGTTTGGTAAAATAAATCCAAGTGGAAAGTTACCCCTGACTGTAGCAAGATCAGTTGGTCAATTAAAAATGTTTTATAATCATAAGCACTCAATGTATTTTAGAGACTATGCTATGCAAACTAATAAACCACTCTATTCATTTGGATTTGGTCTCAGCTACACAAAATTTGATATTAGCGCACCAAAACTAAACAGTTCAAAATTTAAGAAAGGTATCCTGAGTGTTTCGGTTAATGTAAAAAATGTTGGTGAAATAGCNGGTGATGAGATTGTTCAACTTTATATTTCTGATAAATATAGTAGTATAACTAGACCAGTAAAAGAATTAAAAGCCTACCAGAGGGTTAGTTTGAAGCCAGGAGAATCAAAAGAAATTGTATTTGAATTGAACAAATCGGCTTTTGCATATTATGATTCAGAGATGAATTATGTTGTTGAAGCNGGTGATTTTGATATCCTTGTNGGTAATTCTTCTAGGGATGAAGACCTTAAGAATACAAACTTTAATATTGAAAAAACATTTTATTTAAGAGATTAATACTAACTTTANTAAANTAACAAAACAAATATTNAATTTTATGAAAAAGATTTTCTTATCTATTTTAATGTTATCATTAATGTATAATTGTGATAATAATTCCGTCCCATCTGCTGAAGACATTGCAACTTTTAATAAAAATGTTGAAGCATGGAAAGATGTTGTAAGTGGCTTCAGTTCTGAGGATCCAGAAAAGGTTATGAGTATTTTTGCAGATTCGCTAAAATGGAATAATCCAGAGGCTTTAATGAATGTTAACAAATCTAAAGAAGATTTAACTGCAGCTGTTAATTTTTACATCAGTACATTTGATAACATCAAATTTACGGAAGATGTTTACTATGGAGGAAGCTTATATTCATCAGAGGAAGCATCAGCGTCTCCTAATGGTTTAAGGATTTACGGAAATTGGGTGTTTAACGATCCTGAGACCGGAGTAGAGGTTTCATATAAATGGATGGGTGTTGCCCAATTCAATGAAGATGGTAAAGTACATAATTTTGCAGACTGGTTTGATGTAAGTAGTATACCAAGTCAAATCGCAGGAACTTACCAAAGATAAATTTTAAAACTATTTATGAAAAAACCCTCAAGAAATTGAGGGTTTTTTGTTTAATTTAATTTAATTCTTTCATCTCTATTTGCTAACTCCCATGTGGTGTGAAAAATTAACTTAACCCTTTTTTTATATAAGTCATATAGAATTTTTTCTGCTGTGTCAGTGGGTTGATGGTAGTCAACGTGAGTTCCACTAAAGAAAAAAATTGAAGGAATATTATTTTTTACAAAATGATAATGGTCTGATCTGTAATAATATTGATTTTCAATTGTTCTTCCAGATTCAAAAACTGGATAAGTTGGGTCATTGTACCTATAATCTAATTCAAGATTCGCGTATTTTTCGTTAGCAAATTCATTAGTTTCATGTAAGTCATTTGAAAGTATATCAGAACCGATAATATATATATAATTAACATTTCTAACACCTCTGTTAGGGTCAGTTCTACCAATCATATCTATGTTTAAACAAACCATAGTTTCTTCTAAAGGAACCAATGGGTCAAAATCAACATAATATTCTGATCCTAGTAATCCTCTTTCCTCTGCAGTTACATGCAAGAAAATTACAGACCTTTTAGGCTTATATCCTTGTTTTTCTGCTATTGCAAAAGCTTCAGCTATTTCTAATATTCCAACTGTTCCTGAACCGTCATCATCAGCTCCATTATATATTTCACCATTTTGAGTTCCAACATGATCTAAGTGTGCTGTTAAAACAATATATTCATCTGGGTACTCTGAACCCTCTATAAATGCAGCTACATTATTAGCTATAAATGTTTCATAATTTGGTTCAAAGTCAAGTTTTAATCTCAAGTCTTTTCCAGAAAAAAAATCTTTGAATTTTGTTGGAAATAAAAATATGTGAGGACCATTTTTAGAATTGTCTTCTAAAGACATTCTTTTTTCACCTCTACCTGTATCAGAAAATTCATAATCATACCGATATCTATTATAGAGATAATCATTTAATAAAATTAAAGATTTAGCACCGTTTTTCTTAGCCGCCGCTTTTTTATTTCTTAATTCTTCTCTATTGTTAGACCAGACAGACTTTTTATTACCATTAATAATAAAACTACCATCGTCATTTTTAGGTTCCCCATTATAAGCAACAACAACTTTTCCTTTTACGTCAACGTTTATATAATCAGAGTATTTTGGGTCATCAATCCCAAAGCCAACAAAAATTATTTCTTCTTCGTAATTAACTTTAGGCCCATTGTTATATGAAATAAAATCATCATAATATTTAAATTGATTTCCATTAACAGAAAACGATACTTTTGGTTTAAAATCAAACTGTAACTTAACAGGTTGCAGGTAAGTATTTTTTTGAAGTGGTTTGACACCAATTTTTTTATAATGATTTGTCAAAAAATTAATTGCTAAATCTTGTCCTTTACTTGGAGTTCCCCTACCACCAAATTCATCTGAAGAATACTCATACAACATATTTTTTAAATCACTAATTGTAATTGAACTTGAAGCAGAGGTTAAAGCTTCATTCTGTCCAAAACAAAAAACTGAGGTTAGTATTAGAATTGTGGATGATAAAAATTTTAGTTTCATAAGTTTAGTTTGATGCTATTTTGAGAATTGAATCAACAAAATAGTCAAGTTCTTTTTCGTTTGTATAAATATTAGGGGTAATTCTACATCCTTTTACATTTGCATAATCTATAGGGACCGTAAATATACCATATTTTGTAAATAAAATATCGGCTAAATCAGCTGGTTTAATATTTTTTAGACCAACATTTGCAATACCACAACTTCTAAAANCTTCAGCTGGAGTATTGACAATGATATTTTTTTTATCCCTTACTTTTTCTGACCAATATCTTTGAATGTATCTTAATCTATTCTCCTTTTTTTCTAGGCTTATGGATTCTAAATAATCAATTGCGTCATTTATAGCTAAATCTGAATGAACTGGGTGAGTACCTATGTGATTTAATCTTAAAATACTATCAGTTTCATGGACATGACCAGCAAAGAGAGGCTGAATTTTAGAAATTTTATTTTTTTTAATAAAAAGAAGTCCAGTTCCGAGTGGAGCACTTAACCATTTGTGTAAACTGGATCCGTAGTAATCACAATCTAAATCTTTAATATTTACATCTATGTGTCCAANACAATGTGCTCCATCAACCAGTACATCAATGCCATAAGAATGTGCCATCTCACATATTTTTTTTACCGGTAAAATTTGACCAGTGATATTAATCATATGCGAAACCATAATTAATTTGGTTTTTTTTGTAATCTGCTTTTCATAAAGAGATACAATTTCTTGATCATTTTTGGGATGATTAGGAATAGAAATTATCTTATTAATTATTCCTCTTCTTTTTGCAGTCAATTTGAACATTTCTTGCATAGAACCATAATCTTGAGATGCAAAAATGGCTTCATCATTTTTTTTCCAGGGAAATCCGCTGATAATCAGGTCTAAAGATTCTGTAGTATTACGGGTGATTGCTAATTCATCAGATTCACAATTCACAAGTTTAGATAACCTAAAAGCTGTTGCTCTATTATCTTTATCCCGATGATTTCTCATGTAAAATGAACCTTCTAAATTGATTCTTTTGATATGTTCAATATGTTTGTTTAGAGTAGGTTGTGGGATAAAGCAATAATAACCATTTTCAAGATTTACATATTCCTTCTTAAGTAAATAATCTTTTCTTATGTCTTTCCAAAGATCTTCGTCGTTTAAATTTTTTCTAATCGATAAATCAACAAGTGATTGTTCATTATAATTTTTATAACTCAAAAACGGCGATGACAATGCCATTGCACCAAGGGCTTTTATAAAATCTCTCTTATTCAAAATTTATAAGTAAGCGATTAAGATAATGGTTTTTGTTAAAAAAAGAAATTTGTCAATTACCTAAATCTTTTTATAAACATCGTCAAATGGTACTCTAAATCTGTCGGAGTATATACCGTTTTCTGCTCTAATACCACAACCAATAATCATATTGATTTCAGCTTTTCTAGGTAGATTAAGTATCTTTTTTACTCTGCTTGTGTCTGAACCCTCCATTGGACAAGTGTCATANCCAATTTCAGCCATACTTANCATAAAATTTTCAGCGGCTAATGCAACACTCTTATGAGTTACAACCCTTAAATCCGAAAACATGACTTCCCTGTATATGGGTCTAAACATGCCAATGAAAAACGACAATATTTTTTTGTAAATTCCTATTAAACCAAAAAAGTCGGTATATATGGTTGGCATTAATTTTTTATAGTATCTTCTTGAAACTTTTCGTCTTCTNGNTACATCTTTACCCTCTTTTTCTTGNTCATTAAACATNTTTTCTAAAAAATCNANGTTTTGNTNTGCTCTNANTTTCCATTTGTCTCTTCTTGTGACAAAAACNACCATATTNACNGCTGTTTTNGCTGCNTTTTGNTTAAAACANGCTTTAGATAANTGNCTTAANACTTTTTTNTCAGTTATATGATANAACTCCCAAAGTTGCATNTTNCTGCTGTTGGGTGCAAGTGTTGCATTTTTNATACAATTCTTAACTTTTTCTTCNTTTAAATCGGTATCAAGATATTTTCTAACTGATCTCCTNTATTCAATTGCTTCACTAACNGTTTTTCCCATAGTTAAAATTTAATAGTAAAGTCTATAATTTTACCATCTCTTTTAATTTGTATTGTGGTGGTGTCTCCTTCTTTAAAAGTAGATAAGGCATTCATGTAAGACATCATATCAATGACATTTATGTCACCCATTTTAATGACTATATCATTTTTTTGTAGTCCTGCTTTTCCTGCAGGTTTTTCGTCTGATGTAATTGCTGATATTTTCATACCACCCTCATTATATAAATAGTCAGGCATGACACCTAAGCCTACTTTAAATCTTGGGGTAGCATTTTTAGTTTCTTCTGCTTTTATAAACTCAAGCTTATCCATTGAGTCTAATTCTTCAATAATATCTTCAATATAATCTGAAATTAGTTCAATTCCTTCAAAATTAATTTTATCATAATCATCTGACGGTTTATGGTAATCTTCGTGCTGACCGGTGAAAAAACTAAGAACAGGAATATCTTCATAATAAAAGGACGCATGATCTGACGAACCAAAGCTTGATGTACTTGATGATCCAAACTCAACAAGATTGAAATTAGAGTTATTTGAATTTACAATTTGTTTAAAGATTTTTGCACTTCCAACTCCCGATACCGATAATTTATTTTCCTCGTTTAGTCTTCCAACCATATCCATATTAATCATATAATTAATTTCGTTCTTAGAAACGGTAGGATTTTTTAAAAAATAATTAGAACCAAGAAGTCCCATTTCCTCACCCGAAAAAGCTATAAAAAGGTAATTACTTTTAAGTTCTTTTGTTGCNAGTCTATTTGCNAAATCNAATAAAAGGCTTGTNCCGCTTGCATTATCGTCTGCTCCGTTATGAATCAAAACTTCATCTCCAAAATATAAAGAAGATTCTTCACCATAACCTAAATGGTCGTAATGAGCACCGATAACAACTGTATTACTACCTCCGTTATCAAGAAAACCAACTACATTTCTAGCATGTATTTGACTATTGTCACTTTCTTTATTGAATTCTATTTCTTCGTGTGGATTATTATTATTCCCAAAATAAAAATCTTGATAATAATTTTCGGTTCCTTTATCACTTAAATTTAATTTTTCAAATCTCTCAGAAATATATTTAGCTGCTAATTTTTCTCCTTCGGTCCCAGTTTTTCTTCCCTCTAACTTATCATCAGCTAAGAATATTAAATCTTCTTTAATATTATTCTCGTAAGTAATATCCTGNCCACAAGAAAGCAGAAAAACAAAAAATGTTATTTTTATTAGATTGTTCATTTAATACCAATTATTTTTGCAAAATTAATAACGAAATAACTGAATGAAAAATATATTACCACTTTTATCTATACTATTATTAATAAGTTGTAAAAAAGAATTAAATACAGACCTTTCTTTTGANGGAGAAAAGTATTTTAANAACATTANGCAAATAACATTTGGTGGTGATAATGCNGAAGCNTACTGGAGCTTTGACGATAAACAATTGGTATTTCAGTCAAANCATAATAAATGGGGGGTAGAGTGTGATCAAATGTTTTTAATGAATAATGATGAAAGTTTTGAGTCTANAACTCCAAAAATGCTNAGNACNGGAAAGGGTAGAACTACNTGTTCTTATTTTATGCCTGATAATAAACATATTTTATATGCTTCAACTCATGAGGCNAATGAATTATGTCCGGAGACACCACTAAGAGTTGACGGAAATTATGTTTGGCCTATNTATGACACNTATGATATTTATGTTGCTGATTTAGAAGGTAATATTGTTAGTAAATTAACTAATGAAGTTGGTTATGACGCAGAGGCAACTGTTTCTCCNAAAGGNGATAAAATTGTTTTTACTTCTGATAGAAGNGGTGACTTAGAATTATATACTATGAACATAGATGGTACTGATGTAAAGCAGATAACTTATGATTTAGGATATGATGGAGGTGCTTTTTTCTCGCCAGATGGTACAAAATTAATATTTAGAGCCTCAAGACCAAAGTCAAAAGAAGAGGTAGAGGAGTATAAGGAGCTTCTTTCAAAAGGATTGGTAAAACCTACCGAAATGGAATTATTCATATGTGATAGTGACGGTAGTAATCTTAAACAAATTACTTATTTAGGAAACGCTAACTGGAGTCCCTTTTTTCATCCTTCAGGTGAAAAAATTATATTTTCTTCAAATTTTGAAGCTGTTCTTGGTTTTCCATTTAATTTATATATGATAGATATTGACGGAAAAAATTTAGAAAGAATTACATACAGTGATACTTTTGATGCATTTCCTGTATTCTCAAATGATGGTAAAAAAATAGCATTTTCTTCAAACAGAAATAANGGAGGTACCCGNGAAACTAATCTGTTTATTGCCGAATGGGTAGAATAATTTAATTTTTAACAACCTTTATTCCAGAACCAGGTTTGGCAATTATAGCCTTAAGATTTATTCCAAAATTAGACTTATAACTCCCTTTAATTTTTGATACTACATCAGAAATTTCATTACTTTTTATCAAATTAACAGTGCATCCTCCAAATCCACCACCCATCATTCTTGCACCAATAACTCCATCAATTTTTTTTGTTTGATTAACTAAAAAATCTAATTCATTACAACTTACTTCATAATTATTTTTAAGTCCTTCATGTGACTGATACATAAGTTTTCCGAATTCTGATAAATCATTCTTTTCAATTAATTCTGCAGATTTAATCGCCCTTCTATTTTCATTGTAAACAAAAACCGCTCTCTTGAATTGATTTATACTTAAATCATTTTTTGCATTATTAATTTCTTCTAAAGAAACCATAGATAAATTTTCATATTTTTTATCATTAACCCGGTTGATAGTTTTTAAGGCTTGCGTACATTCTTTTACTCTGGTATTATATTCTGTACTTGCTAAATTATGTTTAATATTGGTGTCAAGAAGAAGAATTTCAAACTCACCAAAATCAATATCAATATACTTGGCTGTAAGGTGATTACAATTCAGTAAAATAGCTTTGTTTTCTTTTGCGTTAAGAATTGTATACTGATCCATAATACCTCCTAATAAACCAATATAATTGTGCTCAACATTTCTACTTAGGTTAATTATTTCGGAATTATCCAGGTTTAAGTTGTTTAAAATGCTTAATCCTTTGATTAGTCCACATACAAGAGCAGAGGAGGAACTAATCCCAGCACCAGAGGGAAGCGAGGATTTAATGTCGCAAGAAAAATTATTTAAATCAGATTTTATTTTTTTTAGTTCCTCAATTACCCCAAAAACATAATTTTCCCAGTGAATTGAACTTTTTTTATAAGNATCATCAGTGTTAAATGTCATNGAATATCCTAAATCGGTTNTAACGAACGATTCTTTATTATTAATTTCGAAANNTAGNTTAATTGAAAGATTCAGNGCACAAGGNAGAACATATCCGCCNTTATAATCAGTGTGTTCTCCAATTAGATTTANTCTTCCAGGTGATGTAACTTTTATTTTCAAACCGTGACCAAAATTTTCATTTTTTGCCCTTGTTTGACTCTAATCCTCCAAAATCATTATCGGAAATAAATCTTAATTCTTCTAGTGATAAATTATTACCATAATTCTTCTTNAGATTGTATAATTCAGATTTTAAGTTAGGAATTATATCAGCGTACTTGTCATTGCCAATTAAGTTGTTAAGCTCATTTGGATCGCTTTGTAAATCATATAACTCCCATTGATCAATATCATAGTAAAAATGTATTAATTTATACCTTTCAGTTCTTATTCCATAGTGAGGTTGAACGTGATGGTAATAAGGGTATTCATAGTAATGGTAATACATTGATTGCCTCCATTTTTTTGAGTTTTTTGAGGTTAGATTTCTTAAAAAACTTTTCCCTTGAACATTGGATGGAATTTTTATATTGGCTATTTCTAATAAAGTAGGGGCAAAATCAATATTTGTTATGATGTCCTCATTAATGGTTTTTGGTTTAATTTTCCCCGGATATCTAATTACAAATGGCATTCTGCTNGATTCTTCATACATAAATCTCTTATCAAACCATCCATGCTCACCAATGAAAAAGCCTTGATCGGAAGTATAA
>FUFK010896281.1_pt1 | contig 15134 bp, 7 predicted proteins | sample 1021851 | NCBI WGS metagenome assembly FUFK01 (sample SAMEA51879418, study PRJEB19060) | metagenome | reverse complement strand
TCTTTAAAAAATTCTCTACGTTCTTTTGGGGTCATTTCCTTATAGATAGCGTTCCACTTTGCTTTGGCACTCCTGCCCACGTATTTAGGAAACATTGTAGGGGACATTGCCTCCTTAAATAACTTCTCTCTTTGCTTTGGATCTGACGGATACGTTGAGCGATCTAAACGATTGAACTCTTTTATCTTAACGTCATCTTCCGGTGTCATTCCCGTAAAGCCACTAGGGGAACTTTGATCTCTCATTATCTTAGGAAAATCAGTTGATTTTTTTTTCATCTTTTTCTACCTCCTTATATGCCTTACATAGTCGTCTATACTTTATATAACTATTCATCATACCTTGACGTAAAGTTTGGTTCTCTCCGCTAAGGTGTTCTATTATTTTAATAAGATTATTAAGATCTTTTCTCTTAATCTTAATCTTTATCTCCATGTTCTTCTTCGTCATATTCCTCCTCTGCTTTCATGCTTATACGCTTATGTCTATCTTCAATCTTTTGGAGCTCAGCGTTTAGCTCCTCAGTTGTCATATTTTTGGTTCTGATAAATTCTTTAAATTCTGATGAATTAACATCTACGTTCATAGTCTTAGAATAATCAACGTAAAGACCTCTCGTTTTTCCTCTTAACTCTTCTGCACGTAAAGCTACTCCTAACATTCCTTTCTCTTTTGCAATATCTCTTAACTCATGTAATTTTTTTAAATGGCTATCAATATTCAAATCGAATTTTTTCTGAACGTCTTTTTCTACTTCTCTAATGTACTTAACTACATGCGGACATATCTCAGGGTTTAACAATTCATGAGCACGTTGGTAGGCAGAGCTCTTAGGATACCCTGCCTCAATCGCAATCTCAGTATTTGATTTTAATCCTTTGTCTAACGCATATAGACCGGCGAACTTTTTCTGACGTTCAGTTAAAGGTTTATCAATTAACTTCAAAATATTTCCTCCTTATCTTTTTCTTTTTCGTCTTTAGGAACTAGACCTTGATCTTTCAGTTTCTTAATTCTCTTGTAGACAGTTTTTTCATTTAGATCGTCGTCCTCTTCGCACATTTGAGGAACTGAATAACCGTCTTTAAGATATTTTAAGATCTTCATGTTCTTTTGATCTAGCATTGGGTATCTATTCCAATTACCCTCTTCATCACACGTTAAGATAAAAGTCTTGGCATGCTCTCCACCAAAATTTCTAAATTTATCAAAATGCACGGAACACTGAACAGATTTTCCGGGTATATTGAAACGGTGCTCTTCATCTAAACGTTTAGTAATAATATGCGTATCAATTAATCTTTGAGACATATTAGAACCTGACGCAGATCCCGTTGATTTATTTGTATGATGAAAAATAAAAGAACTTATATTTTTAGATTTTAGTTTTATTAACCACTTCATAAAACTATTCCAATCACTAGCTTTATTCTCGTCAATAGAAGTTAAAGCTGAGATATTATCTAGAAATAATATTGGGTATTGNCCCGTCTTATCTTTTATTTCATCGACTAGATCTTCGGTAGCTCTACGTCCTATGCTAGCTCTACTCTCATCATCAGCTACGGCTAAATCAGGGAAACCATATTTTATTCCTGCAAGTATCAAATCATCTTGGGTAAGAGAATATTGAAACTCAGGATTTAAAACAGATTGTTTTTTTTCTCCATCAAAATTCAAATCTATAAATGGAGCGTTAAGCGAATTTATTCTGTCCTTAACATCTGAACCCGGAAGCTCTGCCTCAACGTAAAGAATTGGAGTTGGTTGCATGATTTTATAATTCATAAAATCTCGATTATGTGCAACGGACAATGCTAACGCTAAACCGAAATGAGTTTTACCGCTACCGTACCCACCTGATATTTGAGTAATTGTTTTCTCTCTTATTATCGGGTGTAAAATATATTTTGGTTCAATATATTCTTGGGTCAACAATGTCGAACCATCGATCAAAGGAAACTTAACGTTTCTTTCTTTTGGTTCTGTCTGCTCTTTTATTTCGTCGAATGCTTTTAGGTTATGTCCTAAGAGTTTAGATAGTCCGTGCCATGACGGAACATTTTTACCACTAGCTAATTGTAGCTCTTGGTATTCTAATTTATTCACTCGGTTATCTACTTCTAGATCTTCTGTAAGATGACAAAACTGCGTAACAAATTTTCTCTTAACGTCTAGATCTAACGGACAATGAGCGAGAGCTCCTGCTAAGTTTAAATGTGCCTCATCTCTTTGGCCTATACCTTTCTTAACCCAAATAGGTAAAAGCTCGCTAAAAACGGCTGTGAGCTTTACGTATTGGGTAATTGTAAGCGGATCTACCTGAGTAGGTTTTATATCTTTTATGATAATTCGATCCTTACCACCGACAACAGTTTGACCACTGCAAAGGAGCTCAATTATTTTTTCTCCTTTGTCTACTGTCTTAGGATAAGAATATTTTTCTACATTCTTTCCGTTTTCAAGTTTATAGATTAAATGTGTAGCTACCGGTCTACCGTTAACATTCTTTCCTATTGTTAACGTATCAGGGAACACTGACAAGAACTTATGAGCGTTAAAGTCTTTATCGTCAAAGTCCACATCGTATATTGAACTCTCTTTATGCCAAGCTCCTACACGTTGAGTTTTAGTTGCCTCTCGAATAAGATCTTCTTCTTTCCAATTTTTCTCCCATTCGAATTTCTTTGTGCCGTCATGCTTTAGATTACCTTTATCTACTGCAACGGGTTTCTTATCTTTTACAGGTGTTAAGACTAAATCATAACTCTGNAATTTTCTTATTATATCCAACATTAGTNTCTCCTTTACTTCTTCTTTGGTTTCATTTGATTTAACATGAATTGAAATTGTTCCTTTTCTTCCGGAGACATNGCGTTAAGAATATTCATCAGCTCCATATAAGCTGAGGGCTTAACATCTCCTCCGTCTGCATAGATATTGAAACGTGGATCTTTGATAATCCCGCCTCTCTTCATGTTGATTTTATAAACTCGATCAATGACCTCATCTAAGAGATCTTTGAGTTGATCTTCGTCTAGATCTTTGAGTTGTTTCTCAGAATAAACGGGAGAGAGATAATACATTAACTCCTCCTTTGTAGTCTTAGCTACACGTTTAACTTCATCTTTAAGACTAGGTTGATCTTCAATGCGTTTTTCTACTGACATAACGATCCTCCTCATCTTCTTCTAAAAATGATTTATCAATGCACGGCTGACACATTCCGCTAATCGCGTACTCATCTTTATCTGCACGTGTTCTGAAATCTTTAACTCTTAATTTGCTACCGCAATAAGCACATATCTTTGCATGTTTGCACTCTGCGACAGCTAGCTTAATCCGTCTAAGCAATTTGGTATCAATCTGATTAAACGGTGTCTCGTCTAGGTAGGTTAAATGCTGTCTTATAACCTGAACCGCGAGCAATGGTTTATTAGCCATATACTACTCCTACAAAAAAAGCGGGTGTTAACTTTGCAGAATTAACGACCCGCTTTAAAGAGTTGTATTACTAATGTTGTGGGAATATTTATAAGTACTCAAAAAAATAAAACAACAACAAAATAATACAACGTCGTAATTCCGTCTATTAATGTTCTTTTTAATTTTAAGGTGCTTTCGAACTAGAGCACGCATAATCAGAAAGGATTATGTACTTATAGTTTTGTTATCTCATATTGATAAAATTTGTCAATGGTCAACGGTTCATGGTTCACTGTTGCTACCGTTATTCTTCGTACAAATAAACCGGCATAATTAAACGTTAATCGCGGATCAGAGTTATTATCGTACTGTGATATGACCGTGAGTTAGAGCTCCCTTTCAAAACAGTTTCAAATTCTCATTGTCTCTTACCTGCCAAGAGAGAGAGTGAGAGTATTATATTCTCTTATTCTCAAAAGGTACGTATAGAAAGGTAGAAAGCCGGCCGTTAGGCCGGCGTCCATTTACATTTTATTTAATTTATTTGCTACTTCTTTAGGTCTGCTTTGAGCGTATATTCTCAGCAACGTTCTAGGTTCTTTGTGTCCTGAGATAATCATACAATCTGCCACCGATATATTCTTAACGTTAGCAAAGTGATGAATGGCCATGTGCCGTAAATCATGAAAATGACAATCCTCTAATTCATAAAATTTACAGATCCTCTGCCATGCAAGACGTATAGCATTTGACGACATAGACATCGGTAGGTTCTCTTTTAATAATTCCTGAGCTCTAGGCGTAAGTGGAATTGTACGACTACCCGTTTTAGAAAACGGTACTTTCAATAAATTCCCTTTTACATGTTCAGGTTTGATCCTAGCTATTTCAGATCTACGTAAAGCAGTTTCTAACGCAAGCTCAATAATGAATTTCATTCTAGGATTAGTCCTATTGCCTTTCATTATTCTATTGTATTCATCTTCCGTTAAGTGTCTGTTTCTAGGTTCAGGATTAACCGGCCGTCTAACTGATAACACCGGATTAGGAATTTTATAATCCCATTCCTTACGACAGATCGTAAAGCAGTTTGATATAACTCCTAAACGTCTATTTACGGAACTAGCTTTTAAAGTTTTAAGAGCTTTGTCCCTATACGCTGATATTACTCTTGAACTAACTCTATCTATTCTAAGATTAGTCCAATGTTCCTTTAAGATATATCTTACTAACTTGCTCTCCATTTCTGCAGATCGTTTTTTAGATATGATCTCATCTTTGTATCTATTAAAAGCGTCTTTGAATGTAGGGAACTTTTTCTTCTCTAAATCGTATTCGCCTCTAAATAGTTTGAGCTCTAGGTCTTTACCAAAACGTTCAGCGTCCTTATGGTGTTCAAAAGTTTTTGTGATTGTCGGATAACCTGACACCCTTACAACGCACTGATACTTACCCATTCTCTTACGAATATAAGCCATGTATTTCTCCTTTCTTATTACTCGTGTGAGTACAAGAGTGGAGCATTGAAACTTGCTATCTATGAAAAACGTTGTGCTTATTGTTCTTTCGCCATAACGCACTATACCTTTTCAGGGTACTGCTCTACTACTGAGCTACAAGGCCTAAGCGTTAAACAGTAGAATTTAAGCAACGTTCTATAACAGATAATTCATACATTCCACTCTTAACTGTTATGTTTAACTTTAACAGATATACCAACGTTTATCTAGGAAAATCAAGGATTCAATTCTTCCGTGCTGAGTCATATGAGAGTCGTAGTACAGCTCATCAAAACGCCTCCGTCCGCTGTTGCGGACTCCGGCGTCGTTGACTCCAAAAGGAGTCTCTTTGAAAACTGTTTTTTAATAAATACGTTTAGGGGGGAGAGGTAAAACTTAACGTATGTATCTTATAGTCTAACCTTTAGTCTTAGGTTTAAACAGAGAACCTAACCCACTCCACAAATCCGGATCTTCTTTGTAGCTCATTATCTTTTTAAATTCTTTGTCGTCATTCTCTTGCTTAAATTTTTTTCTAAAAATTTCTAAATCAAATTGAGGTAAAGGTGTAGGTTTAGGAATATCATCATACAATCCTTTAGGTTTCTCTCGTTTGTCTTTAAAAAATTCTCTACGTTCTTTTGGGGTCATTTCCTTATAGATAGCGTTCCACTTTGCTTTGGCACTCCTGCCCACGTATTTAGGAAACATTGTAGGGGACATTGCCTCCTTAAATAACTTCTCTCTTTGCTTTGGATCTGACGGATACGTTGAGCGATCTAAACGATTGAACTCTTTTATCTTAACGTCATCTTCCGGTGTCATTCCCGTAAAGCCACTAGGGGAACTTTGATCTCTCATTATCTTAGGAAAATCAGTTGATTTTTTTTTCATCTTTTTCTACCTCCTTATATGCCTTACATAGTCGTCTATACTTTATATAACTATTCATCATACCTTGACGTAAAGTTTGGTTCTCTCCGCTAAGGTGTTCTATTATTTTAATAAGATTATTAAGATCTTTTCTCTTAATCTTAATCTTTATCTCCATGTTCTTCTTCGTCATATTCCTCCTCTGCTTTCATGCTTATACGCTTATGTCTATCTTCAATCTTTTGGAGCTCAGCGTTTAGCTCCTCAGTTGTCATATTTTTGGTTCTGATAAATTCTTTAAATTCTGATGAATTAACATCTACGTTCATAGTCTTAGAATAATCAACGTAAAGACCTCTCGTTTTTCCTCTTAACTCTTCTGCACGTAAAGCTACTCCTAACATTCCTTTCTCTTTTGCAATATCTCTTAACTCATGTAATTTTTTTAAATGGCTATCAATATTCAAATCGAATTTTTTCTGAACGTCTTTTTCTACTTCTCTAATGTACTTAACTACATGCGGACATATCTCAGGGTTTAACAATTCATGAGCACGTTGGTAGGCAGAGCTCTTAGGATACCCTGCCTCAATCGCAATCTCAGTATTTGATTTTAATCCTTTGTCTAACGCATATAGACCGGCGAACTTTTTCTGACGTTCAGTTAAAGGTTTATCAATTAACTTCAAAATATTTCCTCCTTATCTTTTTCTTTTTCGTCTTTAGGAACTAGACCTTGATCTTTCAGTTTCTTAATTCTCTTGTAGACAGTTTTTTCATTTAGATCGTCGTCCTCTTCGCACATTTGAGGAACTGAATAACCGTCTTTAAGATATTTTAAGATCTTCATGTTCTTTTGATCTAGCATTGGGTATTTATTCCAATTACCCTCTTCATCACACGTTAAGATAAAAGTCTTGGCATGCTCTCCACCAAAATTTCTAAATTTATCAAAATGCACGGAACACTGAACAGATTTTCCGGGTATATTGAAACGGTGCTCTTCATCTAAACGTTTAGTAATAATATGCGTATCAATTAATCTTTGAGACATATTAGAACCTGACGCAGATCCCGTTGATTTATTTGTATGATGAAAAATAAAAGAACTTATATTTTTAGATTTTAGTTTTATTAACCACTTCATAAAACTATTCCAATCACTAGCTTTATTCTCGTCAATAGAAGTTAAAGCTGAGATATTATCTAGAAATAATATTGGGTATTGTCCCGTCTTATCTTTTATTTCATCGACTAGATCTTCGGTAGCTCTACGTCCTATGCTAGCTCTACTCTCATCATCAGCTACGGCTAAATCAGGGAAACCATATTTTATTCCTGCAAGTATCAAATCATCTTGGGTAAGAGAATATTGAAACTCAGGATTTAAAACAGATTGTTTTTTTTCTCCATCAAAATTCAAATCTATAAATGGAGCGTTAAGCGAATTTATTCTGTCCTTAACATCTGAACCCGGAAGCTCTGCCTCAACGTAAAGAATTGGAGTTGGTTGCATGATTTTATAATTCATAAAATCTCGATTATGTGCAACGGACAATGCTAACGCTAAACCGAAATGAGTTTTACCGCTACCGTACCCACCTGATATTTGAGTAATTGTTTTCTCTCTTATTATCGGGTGTAAAATATATTTTGGTTCAATATATTCTTGGGTCAACAATGTCGAACCATCGATCAAAGGAAACTTAACGTTTCTTTCTTTTGGTTCTGTCTGCTCTTTTATTTCGTCGAATGCTTTTAGGTTATGTCCTAAGAGTTTAGATAGTCCGTGCCATGACGGAACATTTTTACCACTAGCTAATTGTAGCTCTTGGTATTCTAATTTGTTCACTCGGTTATCTACTTCTAGATCTTCTGTAAGATGACAAAACTGCGTAACAAATTTTCTCTTAACGTCTAGATCTAACGGACAATGAGCGAGAGCTCCTGCTAAGTTTAAATGTGCCTCATCTCTTTGGCCTATACCTTTCTTAACCCAAATAGGTAAAAGCTCGCTAAAAACGGCTGTGAGCTTTACGTATTGGGTAATTGTAAGCGGATCTACCTGAGTAGGTTTTATATCTTTTATGATAATTCGATCCTTACCACCGACAACAGTTTGACCACTGCAAAGGAGCTCAATTATTTTTTCTCCTTTGTCTACTGTCTTAGGATAAGAATATTTTTCTACATTCTTTCCGTTTTCAAGTTTATAGATTAAATGTGTAGCTACCGGTCTACCGTCAACATTCTTTCCTATTGTTAACGTATCAGGGAACACTGACAAGAACTTATGAGCGTTAAAGTCTTTATCGTCAAAGTCCACATCGTATATTGAACTCTCTTTATGCCAAGCTCCTACACGTTGAGTTTTAGTTGCCTCTCGAATAAGATCTTCTTCTTTCCAATTTTTCTCCCATTCGAATTTCTTTGTGCCGTCATGCTTTAGATTACCTTTATCTACTGCAACGGGTTTCTTATCTTTTACAGGTGTTAAGACTAAATCATAACTCTGTAATTTTCTTATTATATCCAACATTAGTTTCTCCTTTACTTCTTCTTTGGTTTCATTTGATTTAACATGAATTGAAATTGTTCCTTTTCTTCCGGAGACATGGCGTTAAGAATATTCATCAGCTCCATATAAGCTGAGGGCTTAACATCTCCTCCGTCTGCATAGATATTGAAACGTGGATCTTTGATAATCCCGCCTCTCTTCATGTTGATTTTATAAACTCGATCAATGACCTCATCTAAGAGATCTTTGAGTTGATCTTCGTCTAGATCTTTGAGTTGTTTCTCAGAATAAACGGGAGAGAGATAATACATTAACTCCTCCTTTGTAGTCTTAGCTACACGTTTAACTTCATCTTTAAGACTAGGTTGATCTTCAATGCGTTTTTCTACTGACATAACGATCCTCCTCATCTTCTTCTAAAAATGATTTATCAATGCACGGCTGACACATTCCGCTAATCGCGTACTCATCTTTATCTGCACGTGTTCTGAAATCTTTAACTCTTAATTTGCTACCGCAATAAGCACATATCTTTGCATGTTTGCACTCTGCGACAGCTAGCTTAATCCGTCTAAGCAATTTGGTATCAATCTGATTAAACGGTGTCTCGTCTAGGTAGGTTAAATGCTGTCTTATAACCTGAACCGCGAGCAATGGTTTATTAGCCATATACTACTCCTATAAAAAAAGCGGGTGTTAACTTTGCAGAATTAACGACCCGCTTTAAAGAGTTGTATTACTAATGTTGTGGGAATATTTATAAGTACTCAAAAAAATAAAACAACAACAAAATAATACAACGTCGTAATTCCGTCTATTAATGTTCTTTTTAATTTTAAGGAGCTATCGAACTAGAGCTCGCATAATCAGAAAGGATTATGTACTTATAGTTTTGTTATCTCATATTGATAAAATTTGTCAATGGTCAACGGTTCATGGTTCACTGTTGCTACCGTTATTCTTCGTACAAATAAACCGGCATAATTAAACGTTAATCGCGGATCAGAGTTATTATCGTACTGTGATATGACCGTGAGTTAGAGCTCCCTTTCAAAACAGTTTCAAATTCTCATTGTCTCTTACCTGCCAAGAGAGAGAGTGAGAGTATTATATTCTCTTATTCTCAAAAGGTACGTATAGAAAGGTAGAAAGCCGGCCGTTAGGCCGGCGTCCATTTACATTTTATTTAATTTATTTGCTACTTCTTTAGGTCTGCTTTGAGCGTATATTCTCAGCAACGTTCTAGGTTCTTTGTGTCCTGAGATAATCATACAATCTGCCACCGATATATTCTTAACGTTAGCAAAGTGATGAATGGCCATGTGCCGTAAATCATGAAAATGACAATCCTCTAATTCATAAAATTTACAGATCCTTTGCCATGCAAGACGTATAGCATTTGACGACATAGACATCGGTAGGTTCTCTTTTAATAATTCCTGAGCTCTAGGCGTAAGTGGAATTGTACGACTACCCGTTTTAGAAAATGGTACTTTCAANAAATTCCCTTTTACATGTTCAGGTTTGATCCTAGCTATTTCAGATCTACGTAAAGCAGTTTCTAACGCAAGCTCAATAATGAATTTCATTCTAGGATTAGTCCTATTGCCTTTCATTATTCTATTGTATTCATCTTCCGTTAAGTGTCTGTTTCTAGGTTCAGGATTAACCGGCCGTCTAACTGATAACACCGGATTAGGAATTTTATAATCCCATTCCTTACGACAGATCGTAAAGCAGTTTGATATAACTCCTAAACGTCTATTTACNGAACTAGCTTTTAAAGTTTTAAGAGCTTTGTCCCTATACGCTGATATTACTCTTGAACTAACTCTATCTATTCTAAGATTAGTCCAATGTTCCTTTAAGATATATCTTACTAACTTGCTCTCCATTTCTGCAGATCGTTTTTTAGATATGATCTCATCTTTGTATCTATTAAAAGCGTCTTTGAATGTAGGGAACTTTTTCTTCTCTAAATCGTATTCGCCTCTAAATAGTTTGAGCTCTAGGTCTTTACCAAAACGTTCAGCGTCCTTATGGTGTTCAAAAGTTTTTGTGATTGTCGGATAACCTGACACCCTTACAACGCACTGATACTTACCCATTCTCTTACGAATATAAGCCATGTATTTCTCCTTTCTTATTACTCGTGTGAGTACAAGAGTGGAGCATTGAAACTTGCTATCTATGAAAAACGTTGTGCTTATTGTTCTTTCGCCATAACGCACTATACCTTTTCAGGGTACTGCTCTACTACTGAGCTACAAGGCCTAAGCGTTAAACAGTAGAATTTAAGCAACGTTCTATAACAGATAATTCATACATTCCACTCTTAACTGTTATGTTTAACTTTAACAGATATACCAACGTTTATCTAGGAAAATCAAGGATTCAATTCTTCCGTGCTGAGTCATATGAGAGTCGTAGTACAGCTCATCAAAACGCCTCCGTCCGCTGTTGCGGACTCCGGCGTCGTTGACTCCAAAAGGAGTCTCTTTGAAAACTGTTTTTTAATAAATACGTTTAGGGGGGAGAGGTAAAACTTAACGTATGTATCTTATAGTCTAACCTTTAGTCTTAGGTTTAAACAGAGAACCTAACCCACTCCACAAATCCGGATCTTCTTTGTAGCTCATTATCTTTTTAAATTCTTTGTCGTCATTCTCTTGCTTAAATTTTTTTCTAAAAATTTCTAAATCAAATTGAGGTAAAGGTGTAGGTTTAGGAATATCATCATACAATCCTTTAGGTTTCTCTCGTTTGTCTTTAAAAAATTCTCTACGTTCTTTTGGGGTCATTTCCTTATAGATAGCGTTCCACTTTGCTTTGGCACTCCTGCCCACGTATTTAGGAAACATTGTAGGGGACATTGCCTCCTTAAATAACTTCTCTCTTTGCTTTGGATCTGACGGATACGTTGAGCGATCTAAACGATTGAACTCTTTTATCTTAACGTCATCTTCCGGTGTCATTCCCGTAAAGCCACTAGGGGAACTTTGATCTCTCATTATCTTAGGAAAATCAGTTGATTTTTTTTTCATCTTTTTCTACCTCCTTATATGCCTTACATAGGCGTCTATACTTTATATAACTATTCATCATACCTTGACGTAAAGTTTGGTTCTCTCCGCTAAGGTGTTCTATTATTTTAATAAGATTATTAAGATCTTTTCTCTTAATCTTAATCTTTATCTCCATGTTCTTCTTCGTCATATTCCTCCTCTGCTTTCATGCTTATACGCTTATGTCTATCTTCAATCTTTTGGAGCTCAGCGTTTAGCTCCTCAGTTGTCATATTTTTGGTTCTGATAAATTCTTTAAATTCTGATGAATTAACATCTACGTTCATAGTCTTAGAATAATCAACGTAAAGACCTCTCGTTTTTCCTCTTAACTCTTCTGCACGTAAAGCTACTCCTAACATTCCTTTCTCTTTTGCAATATCTCTTAACTCATGTAATTTTTTTAAATGGCTATCAATATTCAAATCGAATTTTTTCTGAACGTCTTTTTCTACTTCTCTTATGTACTTAACTACATGCGGACATATCTCAGGGTTTAACAATTCATGAGCACGTTGGTAGGCAGAGCTCTTAGGATACCCTGCCTCAATCGCAATCTCAGTATTTGATTTTAATCCTTTGTCTAACGCATATAGACCGGCGAACTTTTTCTGACGTTCAGTTAAAGGTTTATCAATTAACTTCAAAATATTTCCTCCTTATCTTTTTCTTTTTCGTCTTTAGGAACTAGACCTTGATCTTTCAGTTTCTTAATTCTCTTGTAGACAGTTTTTTCATTTAGATCGTCGTCCTCTTCGCACATTTGAGGAACTGAATAACCGTCTTTAAGATATTTTAAGATCTTCATGTTCTTTTGATCTAGCATTGGGTATCTATTCCAATTACCCTCTTCATCACACGTTAAGATAAAAGTCTTGGCATGCTCTCCACCAAAATTTCTAAATTTATCAAAATGCACGGAACACTGAACAGATTTTCCGGGTATATTGAAACGGTGCTCTTCATCTAAACGTTTAGTAATAATATGCGTATCAATTAATCTTTGAGACATATTAGAACCTGACGCAGATCCCGTTGATTTATTTGTATGATGAAAAATAAAAGAACTTATATTTTTAGATTTTAGTTTTATTAACCACTTCATAAAACTATTCCAATCACTAGCTTTATTCTCGTCAATAGAAGTTAAAGCTGAGATATTATCTAGAAATAATATTGGGTATTGTCCCGTCTTATCTTTTATTTCATCGACTAGATCTTCGGTAGCTTTACGTCCTATGCTAGCTCTACTCTCATCATCAGCTACGGCTAAATCAGGGAAACCATATTTTATTCCTGCAAGTATCAAATCATCTTGGGTAAGAGAATATTGAAACTCAGGATTTAAAACAGATTGTTTTTTTTCTCCATCAAAATTCAAATCTATAAATGGAGCGTTAAGCGAATTTATTCTGTCCTTAACATCTGAACCCGGAAGCTCTGCCTCAACGTAAAGAATTGGAGTTGGTTGCATGATTTTATAATTCATAAAATCTCGATTATGTGCAACGGACAATGCCAACGCTAAACCGAAATGAGTTTTACCGCTACCGTACCCACCTGATATTTGAGTAATTGTTTTCTCTCTTATTATCGGGTGTAAAATATATTTTGGTTCAATATATTCTTGGGTCAACAATGTCGAACCATCGATCAAAGGAAACTTAACGTTTCTTTCTTTTGGTTCTGTCTGCTCTTTTATTTCGTCGAATGCTTTTAGGTTATGTCCTAAGAGTTTAGATAGTCCGTGCCATGACGGAACATTTTTACCACTAGCTAATTGTAGCTCTTGGTATTCTAATTTATTCACTCGGTTATCTACTTCTAGATCTTCTGTAAGATGACAAAACTGCGTAACAAATTTTCTCTTAACGTCTAGATCTAACGGACAATGAGCGAGAGCTCCTGCTAAGTTTAAATGTGCCTCATCTCTTTGGCCTATACCTTTCTTAACCCAAATAGGTAAAAGCTCGCTAAAAACGGCTGTGAGCTTTACGTATTGGGTAATTGTAAGCGGATCTACCTGAGTAGGATTTATATCTTTTATGATAACTCTATCCTTACCACCGACAACAGTTTGACCACTGCAAAGGAGCTCAATTATTTTTTCTCCTTTGTCTACTGTCTTAGGATAAGAATATTTTTCTACATTCTTTCCGTTTTCAAGTTTATAGATTAAATGTGTAGCTACCGGTCTACCGTTAACATTCTTTCCTATTGTTAACGTATCAGGGAACACTGACAAGAACTTATGAGCGTTAAAGTCTTTATCGTCAAAGTCCACATCGTATATTGAACTCTCTTTATGCCAAGCTCCTACACGTTGAGTTTTAGTTGCCTCTCGAATAAGATCTTCNTCTTTCCAATTTTTCTCCCATTCGAATTTCTTTGTGCCGTCATGCTTTAGATTACCTTTATCTACTGCAACGGGTTTCTTATCTTTTACAGGTGTTAAGACTAAATCATAACTCTGNAATTTTNTTATTATNTCCAACATTAGTTTCTCCTTTACTTCTTCTTTGGTTTCATTTGATTTAACATGAATTGAAATTGTTCCTTTTCTTCCGGAGACATGGCGTTAAGAATATTCATCAGCTCCATATAAGCTGAGGGCTTTACGTCTCCTCCGTCTGCATAGATATTGAAACGTGGATCTTTGATAATCCCGCCTCTCTTCATGTTGATTTTATAAACTCGATCAATGACCTCATCTAAGAGATCTTTNAGTTGATCTTCGTCTAGATCTTTAAGTTGTTTCTCAGAATAAACGGGAGAGAGATAATACATTAACTCCTCCTTTGTAGTCTTAGCTACACGTTTAACTTCATCTTTAAGACTAGGTTGATCTTCAATGCGTTTTTCTACTGACATAACGATCCTCCTCATCTTCTTCTAAAAATGATTTATCAATGCACGGCTGACACATTCCGCTAATCGCGTACTCATCTTTATCTGCACGTGTTCTGAAATCTTTAACTCTTAATTTGCTACCGCAATAAGCACATATCTTTGCATGTTTGCACTCTGCGACAGCTAGCTTAATCCGTCTAAGCAATTTGGTATCAATCTGATTAAACGGTGTCTCGTCTAGGTAGGTTAAATGCTGTCTTATAACCTGAACCGCGAGCAATGGTTTATTAGCCATATACTACTCCTACAAAAAAAGCGGGTGTTAACTTTGCAGAATTAACGACCCGCTTTAAAGAGTTGTATTACTAATGTTGTGGGAATATTTATAAGTACTCAAAAAAATAAAACAACAACAAAATAATACAACGTCGTAATTCCGTCTATTAATGTTCTTTTTAATTTTAAGGTGCTTTCGAACTAGAGCACGCATAATCAGAAAGGATTATGTACTTATAGTTTTGTTATCTCATATTGATAAAATTTGTCAATGGTCAACGGTTCATGGTTCACTGTTGCTACCGTTATTCTTCGTACAAATAAACCGGCATAATTAAACGTTAATCGCGGATCAGAGTTATTATCGTACTGTGATATGACCGTGAGTTAGAGCTCCCTTTCAAAACAGTTTCAAATTCTCATTGTCTCTTACCTGCCAAGAGAGAGAGTGAGAGTATTATATTCTCTTATTCTCAAAAGGTACGTATAGAAAGGTAGAAAGCCGGCCGTTAGGCCGGCGTCCATTTACATTTTATTTAATTTATTTGCTACTTCTTTAGGTCTGCTTTGAGCGTATATTCTCAGCAACGTTCTAGGTTCTTTGTGTCCTGAGATAATCATACAATC
>FUFK010042282.1_pt1 | contig 15134 bp, 6 predicted proteins | sample 1021851 | NCBI WGS metagenome assembly FUFK01 (sample SAMEA51879418, study PRJEB19060) | metagenome | reverse complement strand
CAGAACTCAATCGTCTTGAAATCTTTATTATAGTAAACCATTCCGGGTTTGACATCAGTTGGTCGATCAGCAGTTCCTCCAACCGGTGGCATGAATGTCTCATATACTTTTAGACTCTGAATGCCACCCTGTCCTGTGGTTGCACCTGTTGATACTGATATTGTTTGTCCTGTACTGACTACAACCTCTCCAGAAATAGATCCACTATCTCCTGCCTCTACTATAAAATCTTCTGTATTTGTTGAAAGTTTTGTATTTACAAATCCCTGATAGGAAGAAAGTGTTGCGATTCCAGATACTCTAAGACTTCCTGCGCTTGTATTACCAGCAACATCTAATTTACCAGCAGGAATTGTTGATCCGATACCAGTGTTAGTATCAGTGGTTTGTGTAAACTTATCGCCGTAATTAAAACGTATTTCAGCCATTAGTAACCTCCTAATCCACCATGAGAATCAGAGAAATAAGCAGCTGCTTGCCCTCTTTTTAAAGGATCAAATCCAAAGTGAACCGCATTTCCACCTGATGCAAAATTAATTGACCTCATCGGTTCTCCATGATCTGGATATCCTCCTGTGAAAATTGCTCTTATCGAATTACACATTCCCACGCCTGAGTCATGTTGACTGGTTAAATCACCAAATGAAGACATGTTGCCTTCCGATGCTATGGTGATTTTACTTATCAAAGATACCCTTTGATGGTCATTATATCCACCAGCAACAAGACCTCTAATACTATTTGAACAGGAACCACAACCTCTTCTTGTATCATCCATCTCTCCAAAGAATACTGCATCACCCTTGCTTGCGATTGTGATCATCTCTATAGTTTTGTTGCTTAATTCACTTCCATGAATTAGTCCTCGAACAGGGGAGGCCATTCCATTACATCCAACTTTAGTAGCTGCTAAATCACCAAAATCAAGAGCGTTGCCAAGTGTTCCTATCTCAACGTAATCAATCACATTTGTTTGAGAAGGAGACTCACCACCACCAAAACAAGCACGAGTTGATGATGATAATGCTGCATGGTTTCTTCTTTGAATAGTTCCATCACCAAAATCGATACCGTTTCCAGCTGATGCAATCGTGATATACTCAATTATATTTGTTCCAGTTGGTGAAACATAACCATAAGATATTAATCCACGAGTCGAACTTGAAGCACCACGAGTTTGTCTTCCTGTTCCTAAATTTCCAAAATCAAGTGCATTACCCTCAGACGCTATGTTTATGAAACCTATGTGATCTTGATTACTTGCACTTGCGACTGGATCATATCCTCCTGCTAATATTCCACGACCACGACTCGAAGGACTACTCTTAATATCTGATTGGTATGTGAATTGTCTCCACTCATTACCATTATAAAACTCCATCGTGTTAAGATCCGTATTATATCTCATCGTACCTTCAATAAAATTATCTCCCCTGTCCTCGATTCCACCTACAGGAGGAGAGAAATGCGTTCCAATACTTACACTTTCAACTGTTCCGACTGTGACTGTTGATGCACTTGATATGATTACTGATGTCCCTACTCCTACAACGATATCTCCAATCGTTCCAACTTCTGATGTAAGCGTTATGTTTTCGAGTTGATTGATGTTATCCGCAGCAAAACCAGAGTATCTGGTGAGTGTTGATGCGCCAGATACGATTGATCCTGTTGTTTTTGTTACACCTTTGACCTTTAAATTTCCAAGACCGTCTGTATCAGTACCAAAACCGACAGCTCCATCTTGGATGTTAAAAGATCCTACACCAACTCGAAAAGTTGCCATGTTATATCACCTATGGAATAGAGATTGTATCAATCTTGGTTGTGACCGTTGCGGATGAAGAACTGCTCATCGTGACATTGAAATCAACGTCTGAACCGTCGATCACACCTTCAAATGTTCCAAGCATTGATCCAGTTGCGACTGCCGATTCTTCAATTGTTGTGACTGTTGTACCATCATGAATAAGAAGATATCGACCCACTTGATAATTTGATCCTTGTGTAATCTGTGCGAGTATTGATGCGGATCGGAAGCTTGCCTTCGCAAAGGTACCAACGGTTGTTGCACTTGTAGATGAAACTGCTGTCTCTGTTTCTGAGACACCTCCTCCACCTCCACTTGATCCTGCGATACTTACATCAAGTGTATTTGTTGCAGCAAAGTAGGTAATTGAATTACCAGATCCAACAAAGTTAAGTGTATTGATACCAACGTTCTTTGCGATTACAATACCAGCAGATTGAATACCAATATTAAAACCACCACCAGAAGTAACAATTCCAGCAAACGCAGCGTTACCATTAGTTGCGATTGATCCAACACCCACACCAGCGGAAGTTGCGACTAATACTCCACCGTTTGTAGTCTTGTCTGTGGTATCTCCAACAACAAGTCCACCACGTATTGAGGTAATACCAGTCGTTCTTATATTACCATTCTTATAAATCGTTGCTGCTGTTCCAACATTGAATACAGCTTCCTGATCTGATGATATAAATGATACAACACCAGTTATATGTTGATCGTGGAAGTATGACTGATGTAATGTATTAATACCAGCGATGTTTGAATCGACTGTGACTGTACAAGTAGCGTTGTTTGCGTCTGCAGCTGCTGTAACATCATTACCAACAAAGTTTAAGATTGTGATACTGTTTGCTGTACCAACGACATTTCCTTCTTCTTTAACTGTGATACCTGTGATGTCACCCGCACCAGTTGTGTTGACTGGTTGCCAGTTCCAACTACCCGATCCGTCCGCAACCGGAACTTCATTCGCACTACCAGATGTACCATTAGTCTGTGCTAGTTTTCCAATATATGCATTTGCAAGTGTTGAGATACCGCTTATGTTTGCACCACTCGCACCATCAATTCTTCCATTTACATCAAGTATGTCTCCGACTGTTGTAATACCGGCAAAGGCAGCGTTACCATTTCTTTGTAAAGTGGTAAGACCAACGGTGATTCCGATTCCTGTTGTGAATAAAGTTTGAGTGCCATTGTGTGCTAATTCTACCGATCCACTTCTATTAAAAACAGATCCTTCACTTCCTGTTGCACCTAATATCTTAACAACACTACCTCTAAATTCTAGCTCTCCTGTATTATTTTTAAGAATCGAGTTTGTTCCATTATGACTTATTTCTAAATCTAATCCAGTTCCAAAAATTGCTTTTGCATTATCATCAAATATCAAATCATCAGTTGATTGATCAAATGTGATGTTTGCTCCTGCACCAGCAAAGACAACATCATCAGCAAAGTTTGAAGTGCTATTTACATCAAGTGCACCGCCGATAGTCGTAATACCTGCAATTGAAACTCCACCATGTCTTTGAAGTGTGACTCCGGATCCAACGGTTACATCTACACTTACAGTTTCTTGACCAGTGACTGCTAATGTAGTTCCATCAAAAGTTAAATTACCACTATCCTCCAATTCACCACCTGATCCAGCAATAACAACTCTATTATCTGTAAGATCACCGATTGCAGCCGTATCAGCACTAAGAGTATCAATGTTTGCTGTTCCATCTATGAATAAGTCATTAAACTCTGTTCCACTTGCACCTAAATCAGACCCTGCATCAGACGCTGGAAGAATATTTCCACTAACTGTTAATGTGCTACGAACTACTGCTGCCGATGCATCTGGTAGATTAACTGAGTTTGACTGAGTTGCAACCGCATTACCCATCAATGCATGGCTTGAGCACTGATAATGAAGGACTGCTGGATGATTATTCTCGTTTGATGCAGTTCCGATACCAATTTGTGTATACGCACCTGAACTACCGGGTGTTCCTCCAGTTGTTATCTCTGTTGTATATGCATTGGCTTTATCTTGCTCAAGATAGAAACGAAGTGGATGACCACTGTTTGTACTATGAGATTGATCAAAGTAATATAATTTTCCGGGAACTAATGTAACAAATGGTGATTCAACACCATCTAACCAATATCCATTATCTGATCCTTGATCAAAATATCTGTGATCAGTTGTCTTCGTTGCGACTGTAACTGCGATTGATACAACTGTTGAACTCGCTGCTCCAACTAATCTCTTAAATCCACCAAGATTCTCACCTGTTGTTGTGACACCAGCGATGTTTAAATCAGCAGTAATAGTTCCAAACCCAATTTTTGCATTATCTAAGGTTGCAGTTCCATCTATATTTAAATTTCTCCATTGATGTGTGGGAGTACCTAAATTTTTTGAGTCATTTACTGAAGGAACGAGATCACTATCAAATCTACCTGTTGCAGTGATAGTGTCACTTGTGGCATTACCAAGATCAACATCACCATTTGCTTGTAAAGTCCCACCAACTGTTGTGATGCCAGCAATTGAAACTCCACCATGTCTTTGAATGGTAACTCCTGATCCGACTGTTACATCAACACTGACTGTCTCTTTTCCAGTAACTGCTAATGTAGTTCCATCAAATGTTAAATTACCACTATCTTCAAGTTCTCCACCAGAACCAGCGATAACAACTCTGTTATCGGTCAAGTCACCAATTATTGCTGTGTCAGCAGATAAGGAGTCAATATTTGCTGTTCCATCTATGAATAAGTCTTGGAACTCTTTTGAAGCAGATCCAAGATCTCTTGATCCATCTTCATCTGGTAAAATATCTCCACCAGCAAGTAGATTACCACCAACTGTTGTGATACCTGCAATTGAAACTCCACCATGTCTTTGAAGTGTGACTCCAGATCCGACTGTTACATCTACAGTAACGGTAGCACTTTCATCAACAGTAAGAGTGTCAATCTTTGCAGTTCCATCTATGAATAAATCTTTCCATTCACTTGTTGCAGCTCCAATACTGTGAGTGCCATCACTATCAGGTATTAAATTACCACCTATTGCAGAAAATGTGGCAAATCCAGTAACATTTATATTTCTTGCTGTAATCTCATCAATTGTAAAGTCACCAGCGTTTAAATTACCACCTACATTTAAGTCACCACCAATAGTTCCAATACCTGCAAAGGCTACGTTACCATTTGCTTGTATAGTCGCACCAGAACCAACAAATATATCTCCACTAAAAGTTGATATTCCACCTACGTTCAAAGCACCTGATGTGCTATTTTGTGTTCCAATAGTAGCAACACCAGTAACCGTTAAGTCAGTCGCACCAATACCACCACGATCACCTGCTCCGACACCAATATGAAGGGTATATCCCGGAACTGTGGTTGCAATACCTACTTTACTTAAAGTTGAATCACCGACAAGAAGGTTAGTATTTACCTCAACACCATTCTTAATTACAAAATTCTTATTAATCGCCATTCGGGTTCACTCTCCCCCTTATTTTTTGCTCTAATTATTTATAGGATTCTTACCTTAACTTTGGGCCATTTGCCCACCCCACAAGTGCAATCCTTGTTCCCCATGTGATAGGCCAAACTTTATGTGGTATTCTTGAATCAAACACGATTGTTGATCCAAGATTATTATTCACCATGATAGGGTAATTACTATAATTTATAAGGTTAAGTTCACCGCCCTCATACTCTTTTGGATCTGTTAAATGGACACTCATACTAAGTTTACGAACTGATCCTTTAACAGGTGCGACACCATAATCACAATGCCAATTATAATTACCACCAACATAATACTTGATAAGTTGAAACTCGAATATATCTTTTAAATCGTATTCATAATATTTTTCATTAACATCAAGGAATATCTTTTTACCAATTTGATTCAATACACTATTCTTGTTTGGATAGTGTATCTCACAAGTTCTATAAACATCAGTTCCTTGTGAGTGAATTGGATTTTTATGTATTATTTCACGATGATGATAATCACTATCTTTTAAGTTTGAGATGTAATTTTGCATCTCTTGTAAATCACCATCAGTCAATTGAACCATATAAAAAGGTTCAACATAATCATGTTTTGGCATTAAGTAATTAAAGTAATAAGAGCACCAGCGAATTCCGTTGTATTTCCACCTTGTTGTGTAGATATAATCGTCACAGATCCATTTGAATATCCACTTGCTCCTCCACCACCAGAGTCAGCACCGGAAGCAGCGTTTCCACCACCAGCTCCAGCACCACCACCACCTACAAATAATCCATTGGCACCAATCACTTGACTATTTCCTCCGTTATGTCTAAAACCGTAATCAGAATTGACATCTGCTGCTTTATATCCCCTTAGTATTGTTGCGGTGCTTGTATTAATCTGTCCATTTGCTAAAACAAATTGTCTCTGTCCAAGGTCTGAACACGGAGAGAATCCTTGTGTATTCCAGTATCCACCAGTTGTGCATGATTCTATTTTACCACCAGTTGCCCCTGATGGCAACACTCCAGCAGCTGGTAAATTACCATCATTGTATTTAACACCACCAGCACCACGATTTTGTCCACTACCAGACGCTCCTGCAACACCAGCACCTCCACCATCACCACCGTTACCACCATACCATCCAGAAGCACCACCGCCACCACAAGCGACTAATAATCTTCCTTTTTCATAGAAATACGCACCAGCACCACCTCTTCCGATTGATGATGTTGGTTCAACAGTTGCACCAAGTTTAAAAGTATATTCTGTATTTTTCAATAAAGTGGTTGTGAATACACATACTCCACCTTCACCACCACTGTTTCCGTTAAAACTTTGTCCAGCAGATCCTCCCATTTGTATTTTGACCGCGAGATTTTCATCCTTTGGAAATACTGTTATAGTGCGTGTCATGTCAAAATTATCTTTTGAAGCATTAAATCCAAAAGGGCCTAAAAACAAATTCTCACTACCAGTTGCAAAACGAGAAACGTCATCATCTCTTACTAATTCATACGTTATGAAAGATTGTTGAGTATTTACAGAACTAATTGTTTCAAAGTTACGAGTTACTGAAAGCAAACCACCATCTAAAAGTCCATCGGATTCATTAGGTTCACTTGGATTACGAGCCTGTGCAAAATTAAGAGCAGCAGTGGGGTGTTTAATCAAACACCTCACTGTTTGTATCCCAACGGAATCTGATTTGATTGTTAATGAGTCGGTCTGGGATCCTGATATTGTGGTTTTGACCGTAACATCAGATCCACCAGATCCCTCAGTAGATGAAACGTATTCAACTATAACTTCAGGAGTTACACCATTTGTTGAATCGCTTATTTTTGTTGCAACATCGCTTCTGTAGCGACTCGATCCACCACTTCCACCAGCTGAATTTTGTGCCATTAAAACAACTCCATTAAATTAACTAATCTTCTCATAATAAAGTGTGAGAATTTTTTCCTCTTTGTATTATCATCAGCATTCAGAAAATTAACACATAATTTATTTAACCACTTAAAGTTTAACTTTCCGATTAATCTATTAAAAAGAAATGATCCGTATATTAAATCCTTCTTATAATAAACATATTGCTCTAATATTTTCATGACACCATTATGATCAATGATTTTCTGATCATAACTATTTCTCATGAAACCACCATCATATAGAATAGAGTGCGTTCCATAACCGTTAACGGTGTATGTTCCATCACCTGTCACCCATAGATTATACAATTCTCTATCACCTAGAGACTCTATAATTGGATTAGTTACAGGTTTATTTTTTTCTAACCATGGGAAATAATTTGTTTTCACAGCGACCCATTCACCATCAATAAAGAGAGGGTGATGAAGTGTTGCGAAAGGATCAATTTCAGACGAAGGTGAGTAAACATCAGGATGTTGATCAGCTGAACTGTGTTTTTGCACAAATACAACTTTATTTGCCTTCGTCCTATCTTTATTCATAACATAATCACCTACCATTATCTGAGATATCGGTCTCATGATTAGATCTTCTGAATCTAGATCATCTGTCCACATCAGAACACGAGTCTCCTCAGTAAAACAAGGATCAAACCCATCGTCAGGGGGAGGAGATGGTGGGGGAGAAGGAGGAGGAGGAGGTGGAGGAGGAGGTGGAGGAGGAGGGGGAGGGGGTGGAGGATCATCAATACCTCTATTACCACCGGGGCCGCCACGATAGCCGCCTCCACCGCCACCGCCACCGCCACCGTCGATACCGGTTATACCATCACCACCTTCACCTGTAAATCCATTATCAGGAAGTCCAGAAAATGCATCTGTGGTTGCGACCCAATCATTTCCAACTCTTCCCAATCCACCATTTCTATTCAGTGATCCTCCACCACCGCCACCGCCTCCAGCAGCTGCGATAATAAGACCACCTGTTACGCTATCATTCACAAAAACTCCACCGGCACCACCGCCACCTCCACCAGATCCACCTGCTCCATCGTCACCACCTTTTCCACCAGCTGAATATGTCGAACTACCACCATCACCACCTTTTGCAATACCAGCGTCTTCATTCATTCCATTTTGCCCTCTTCCACCAATGTAAAGTGTGAGTGTACGGGCACCATCCGCAAGTGAAAATTTACCAGATTTTCCCTCACCACCAGATCCACCAGTTCCATTCGAGTCAAATCCACCAGCACCACCAGCACCAGCAGTGACTGTAATAGTTACATTTGTTGCATCATCAGGAATCTCAACAGTTTCTATTCTTTCATTTTTATTTGTATTACCTGTGAATTGTTTTCTAATATTGTTTGCCGATTTTGTTGTTTCTCTAACACCGTCTGTAACTGCAACTCCATCAATATACCATTGATAAGATATTTTATTCTCCTCTGTTGTTTCGTATGAAGTATTCTTTGCGACATTTATGCCACCTACGCAGTTAAATGTTGTATTCACATTTATGGGAATTGTGGAGGTGGAGGGGCCTGTCTTAACGAACAATTCAGGTAAAACGTTTAAATCAACATTTGATGTTGACCTTAATGGTTCATTTCTTGGATCACCACTCGCGCCACCAACGGTTGGTGTGAAATCTGCTTGTAGATAAAAACTTTTTCCATTATCTTCATTACTTAAGGCATAATTCCATGTTAAAGTGTTAGAATCTTGACCACTATATCTTGTCGATATTCCAAGTGCTTGATTCGTGCTAACATCATACCATTGATAATTAATCGTACCATCAGCGTTGCTTCCATCAGGAAATTGACACACTGCCGTGCCTGTAAAAACAACTGATGATGAATCAGAGGTGCGACCAGTTTGCCCGTTTGGAGAAACGTTAGTTATATTTTGAGAAACATCAGATGAAAATCGCAAATGTGGCCCATTCAGACTCAAATCTGTTGTTTTATCATCCCATATCTTATTACTCATAATTAGTTACTAAAGTTTTGACCACCAGTGATACCAAAGAGTGCCTTACATGAATCGAAACTCTTGAATGAGTATATGTCAATCTTACCAGCAGTTTGTGTGACCACAGGAACATTACCACCTGGCCAGTAAACTGTTGCACCTGCACCAGTCGCACTATTTGTAAACGTATCTATACCAACAGAGAAGGCAGTAGATCCTTGAACAATCTTGATTGTAAACGCAGTTGCCTCTGCAGGAGGATTAAGTATGGTAAATCCAGTTACTGCAGCATCAACATTTAAGTTAAATGATTGACCTAAGTTCAAGTCAACATTGACATTTCCAGATGAAATATCAAGTTCCTCAACATTCTCATGTAGAGACTTGACTCTCAATCTACCATCAATATCAACTTTTGATCTAGGTGACTCTGTTCCAAATCCAATTAACGCTCCGGATGTAACTGTAATTGCAGTTCCACTTGTACCAACAACTAGAGTTGAAGTGGTAACAATACCGGCACTAATAATACCAGCAGAACCATTTAACTCATACCTTCTGGCACTCAAAATACCAACGACATTAACCCCTGCATGCGCTGTGACTTTTTCAACAAATCTTGATTCATTCCTTACAACTAGATTTGTAAGTCCTGTTCCTGCTTTTGAATCATCACCCAAGTCAAGAGCAAAGTGAGGAACTGAAGTTCCAATACCAACTCTTGCAATATCAACATCACCTGAACCAAATGCGTAGATACCAGTGTTACCAGCACCTGCATACGACTGATCAACCTGTGACCAACCAGTTTCAGATACGTTAATATTGGTTAGTATTCGCACCATTTCCAACGAAACTAGCAGCTGTAACAATTCCAGAGAAAGTTGCATTACCATTTGCTTTGATCGTTGCTGCAACACCAATATTAATTCCACCAGTAGCAGTAACAACACCTGCATTGACTGCAAATAAAGTAGATCCTGCTCCAATTCGGAACATTGAATCACTTACATTAGTGGTTCCAATGCTTACCTTATCAAAGAGATAAACGTTTTGCTCTTTCTCAAGACTGATATTTGAAAATCTCTTCCAGTCCTTATCAGTCGTGTAAACCCATCCAAGATACTTACCTTGAGTTGGTGTCGCATCATATACAACATCACCGGGTGTTCCAGCGTCACTTGGAGTTGCAATTCCAACTGTATATTTACGTGAAACTGTGGCATCACCCTGTATGAATAAGGAGTTTGCCTCTAAACCTCTCGTTGATGTTGATGTGACTTTATTAGAGAATACTACAGGGCCTGTAAACTCAGATATTGCTTTGCCCTCATCCCCACCATCAACTCGAATTGATTGTGAAAATGTAGCCTCGGTGGCGTTTATAAGATTGATACCAGACTTATTTGATATGTCCTCACCAGTCACTGTTCTAATTGGTGAATCAAATATCTCTTCTTTACCTGTAACTGTGCTTAATTTTTTATTACCTGAGAATGAAATACCCTTATCATTCATACCAGTGAAATAGTTAACACCACCTTCACGTTTAAGTGATTGAGCGATCAATTCCTCAGTGTCAGATATATCACGATCCTGTCTTTGAGGGAGAGCAGTTGAATAGTTACCGGGGCCATAACCAACATATTCAAAAGTATGTCCAGATGCTCTGTTAATTGAATGTCTTCTTAATTCAATCGGATATGGTTTGATACGACGAACAACTGTTCCATTTATATGTGTTGTCGCTCTCGTTCCAAGAACTGCACGGAATACTGTCAGTGGGTTTGTTGCAGGGTTTGCAATCGATCCCTTAACACGAACTATCTCATCATCAATCATGAGATAATCACCAATTCTAATTCCTAAATCACCAACATTTGTTAAACTTACACTTGTTGTCACTGCATCAGATATCGCAGCAGATAAAGTGGTGGTGATACCTGCATAACGAGACTGCATTCTTCCATTTAAACTTTCGTTTTCAATAGTTGGAATACCATCACTCGATACAAATCCTTCACGGAATGCAAACATTGATGAACCAGCAGCGACAACTACAGGGCCACCTGTTGGAGCAAGTGTTGTTGCAGCAGCACCAATTCTGACAGCGAACTGTGTTGCACTTACATTCTTCGTAACAACAAAACTTCCTTCAAATGGATTACCATTGAATGTTGTAATACCTGTATTGATTCTAATCTTAGAATTAACTCTTAATCCATGATTATTTGCGGATGTTAAAGTTGCAATACCACTATTAGTCTCGTATGAAAGATTTGTGATTCTTAAACTCTCACCCGTAACATAAACAGCGGAATTATCTAACGGACTTGTTCCAATTCCTGCAGTGGTAACACCAGATAGTGTTACATCACTTGCTGCTCTAAAACTCTTTGCAGCACCAACTCCAATCTCCGTTATTCGATACAGACTGTTAAATTGATTGTAAGTTTCTGATGATACACCAGTCAATCGAACAACATCACCAGTATTATCATATATTTCCGTGACTTGAACAACAGCTGGTGAATACGTTCCGACAGTGGTGGTTGTGGCAATACCAACAACGTGCATTGTATTACCTATTCCATATGCACTACCACCATCCATGATGGTCACATCTGTGATACCACCAGTCGCGTCAACACTTACTTTTGCAGTTGCATGAGATCCAGTTGTTGATGTTCCAATACCAACAAGTTTTGCATTGTAGTAATCAGCATTTGATCCAGTTCCATATCCATCTCCACTGCTTGCAATACTTACCTTGACGACACGATTTAAACCATGATCAATTTTAGTTTGGAAAGTATGTGCTTGTGTTTCTAAATCAGTTTGTAAATTCGTTAAACCAATACCTACATCAACATCCTTTAAAAACTTATCAATTGTTTCCCTTGTTATACTCTTCTTAACGTCATCAACTATAACTTCACCAATAGGAATTGATCTTGCATATGATACTGCAGGATCTGGATCAGAAACAGGAGTGTCACGATCAGTTTGTGGGAATAAATTAACAATATTCTGAGAGAATTTATCAGATGTAAATGGATCAACAGCTGGTCTATTGGTGGCATTTAATGGTGTTAAGTAATAAATTCCATCTTGCTCACCCTGTTTATACTGTTGCAACTCTTCAATATCTTGTATAAAGTAAGTTGTCTCAAAATTTTTCCTCTTAAAGTGTGGTAATGATGTCGTTCTTGTTAATGTATCACTTGTAAATGATCCGGGGTCTGTTGCAATTCCAACAGTAAACTCTCTTGCACTTGTTATACCTGTTACATGGAAAGTTCCATTAAATCCAGAGTTACCTGCACCAGTTGTGTTGACACCACTCTTAATATTAATTAATTCAACTCTTGAGTCAACAGATAGATCATGCGGTAATTCTGTCAATACATTTGCAACGTTTGATGACCAATGAGCATGTGCAATGAATCTAAAGTTTCTTTGTTCGTTTTCATGGTTAAGTGTACCAGATCCAAAGTAGGTTTGAATCTCAGAATCTGTTGAACCTATTGAAGTATTAGATTCTTGTAAAATAAATCCATCGGTTGGTGGTCTTGCATTTGCTCCACCACTTGACGCTGGAATTACATATCTTAGTCTGTATATTGTATCGTTAGATGCTCTATTATCTGATTTTCTTTTAATAAATGATCTTGGTGTGGATTCACCAATAGCTGTTGTTCCTAAACCAACGACAACATCATCATATAATGCTCTTTCAGTTGAAGCTGTTGAAACGTTAATATACCACTGATTTTCTGTTGTACTATACTGAATAGGATGTCCAATATCACCAGAGTTTTTATCAGATACACGACTTACTACTTTTAATGATCCACCTAAGTTGTTGATGGTTAATGCAGACGCATTTTTAGCATCAGTCTCTGTTTTCGCTAATTTTATATCTTTTGTAGTTGTTAGACCACTTGTTGCATTTGCATTTGTGATTGCAAAGTAAACAATATTAGGATCTAATCCATCAGGTAGTCTACCATTGTCACTTAAGATACGGACTGATTCTGCGTTTTCAAATGTATGAGGTTGAGTAAGAGTAATTACATTACTTGTGATACTGTTGATTCCGGCAGAACTACGATCTACTTTGAATAATTTTTCTGAACTATATTGTCTTGTCGTGGTGATACCACCATTCGGCATCACAATTCGAGTGCTATATTCTGATGAAATACCACTGGCCGCAGGGACTAAGACTGATAATTGATCATTCTCCTTCGCACCAACACGATATCCCTCAAGAACGTTCTCTGGAGGTGAGTCAATATTTGTTTCGTTGAAAAGATATAAATGTGCAGTTGAAGCAACGCCAACTGTTTTTGCAACATCAATCGCTGTAAATTCAATCGCATTTTCAGCGATCGGCACCTCTTTTGGAGGAATGATATGTGTAATATATCCCTTGTCATCCTGTGAAAACGCATCAGGTCTAAATCCAGAGGCATTTAAAGCTCTTGCACCAAAGTTTGAGTTTGAGTTGGTGATTGACATATCACCACCAGTTTCAACAACAAAGTGTTCTGTGAAACCAATTGCAAATATCGAAACTGCCTGTATAACTGAATTATTACTACATTTTATATGGAAATTAGAGTAAGCTGGTTTATATATTGCTCTTGAATTAGTGCTAAGATTCTCATTTCCGGGAACTGTTGCATCATCATACACACCAGTTGAAGAATTATATAATAAGAATGCGTTATCATCTTTCTGCAATCCAATACCTGTAAACTGAGCGACAACCATGGATTTAAATCCAGTTGCTTTTTGTCCATCGGCATGCATACCATTCATGCCAAATACAGATCGTAATGATAAGTTGAATATGTATGGTGACGCTGATGTGACTGTATCAGTGTTTAGATTAATAACACCACCAGTTACTGTTGGAAGTGCATTTGCAGGGGCGTTTTGTACCTCGTATTTAAATTGTGTGCTGCTTAACTTTTCGCTTACAACAAATTTACCATTATATCCACCAGCAGTTATACCACTTAATACAAAAGGAGTATCTACATCAAGTCCTGCAACTGCCTCTGTGGTTGTAACAGTAATTGTATCTGTAGTGACATTTCCATCCCCAGCCTTGATACTTGAAATACCAACAGATTTACCTGTTGATCCAACAATTCTGAATTCGTCAATTTTTGGTTGAATATCAATTGATGATGATGGATAATCTGGTTGTATTTCTCTTCCACTCGCTGTTCCATATGCTAACCCAACTTTTTCATAATACATCTGAAGATCAGTGCGATCTGTGCTGTACGTATTATAAGCATCATTGATTTTAACAGGATTTACACCATCTGCGTATTCAAAACAGGTTAACTTATTATGAGAGAAGTTTGGAACGAATTGATTCGCGGTATAATCAAGATATGCAGTGCCATTAGGATCTGCATCAAATATTGTAAACTGCCAAAAATAACATGCACCTGTTACACGGAAAAGTGCTGTTCTTTCAATTGTTGTATTTGTTGGACTTGGAACATATTTCGGTCTTATCTTTGTTTTTCTTAAATCTAAACCTACAAGTGAAGTTCCACGAGGCACGATAACACCACCATGAACACTATTCAGCTTATATAAGGCGTTATTCGCATTATTAAGGTCATAAGTTGTTGTCAAATCCCATGCAGGAAAATCTTGTGACTCTGTTCCGTCTCTTAATTGAAATTTTGCATTTACGCCATCAGGGATGGGAATCCAACCTGGCCTGTTATCTACAATATGCTCACCGGGGTATAATAGTATAGTAGTATTACCAAATCTGTCATTATCTAAACCTTGCTGATATGAAAATCTGGCTGACTCGATTAATGCTCTTTGGATTGTCTTAAATGGACGAGTAAGAGAATTA
>FUFK010066058.1_pt1 | contig 15144 bp, 17 predicted proteins | sample 1021851 | NCBI WGS metagenome assembly FUFK01 (sample SAMEA51879418, study PRJEB19060) | metagenome | reverse complement strand
CTTTTTCTTCACTGTAAACTCCGTAACTTTTTCCCATTTCTCCTTTGGGATGCCAGTCACTGAGTAACGGGAAACTCACTCCCCCCATCGAAGCAGCCCAGTTTTTGTGGGAATGTTTGGTGTCAATGCTCACACCCAATACTTGGGTGTCAAGATCCTTGAAAAGCCCCAGGTTGGCTTCCAGATCAGGGATCTCCTTGCTTCAAGTGCCTGTCCAATCCAATGGGTAAAAAATCAGCATCACGTTTTTGTGACCCTGATAATCAGAAAGCGATATCGGGCCTTCCGATGTTTCCAGTGTAAAATCCGGAGCTTGGCTACCAGTTTCAATCATTTCAGCCTTATGTGAATTTAATCATTGATAAATGNAGATTAAGAATGATTAGCATTTCTGATATAGGCAGGATTAGCAAGATTTCCCCAAAGAATAGCCCCTGCCGATCAAAACTATAGGAAAAAACAATTGGATCTGTGTTTTTTCAATCGATAGAATGACTTTGAGCGTATAGTTCAAAACAATTCAATTCATTTATTAATAAAGGAGTCACATGCCTGAATTAAAAGGATCCAAAACCCACCANAATCTCAAAGATGCATTTGCCGGTGAATCCCAGGCCAATCGTCGTTATCTTTATTATGCGAAGCAGGCGGATGTCGAAGGCTACCCTGAAATCGCTTCAAACTTCAGGGAAACCGCAGAAGGAGAAACCGGACATGCTCACGGTCACNTNGATTACATCAAGCAGGTTGGAGANCCCGCCAACGATATGCCCATCGGTGAATCCTCCGACAACCTCAAAGCCGCCATTGCCGGTGAGACCCATGAATATACGGACATGTATCCCGGAATGGCAAAAACCGCCCGTGAAGAGGGATTCAGCGAAATTGCCGACTGGTTCGAAACCCTGGCAAAAGCAGAAAAATCCCACGCCGGACGTTTTCANCAGATGCTTGACAGCATCAGCTGATTAGACATTTNCGTTATTAAAATACGGGAATCCACAGATTCATGATTCCCGTATTTGGTTGAAAAAATTTATTTTTATTATCATAAAAACATTTATTTACTGGAAAAAACATGTCGGCTACTGAAGAAAGAATNTCTTACCTTCCCAGTGAAGGAATGAGTTATGACCCTGAAGAATCGAAATACTGGGACAGTAAGGCCCTTAAACAGGAANTAGACCGGGCATTTGAGATTTGTCATGGCTGCCGTATGTGTTTCAAATTTTGCGATTCCTTTCCCAACCTTTTCAAACTCCTGGACGAAAAGTACGACGGAAAAGTNTCGGATCTCCAGGATAAGGATGTCGATCATGTCATGGATGCCTGCTTTCAGTGCAAACTATGCGAAGTCCAATGCCCTTACACTCCTAGGGANGGTCATGAATTCCAGCTCGATTTTCCNAAACTCGTTCACCGNTACAATGCACAGAAAGCTAAGAAAAAGGACAAAACANTAAGGGATCGGGTTCTTGGAGATCCTGATGGAAGTGCAAAATTGGCACGAATGTCCTTTGGAATGGCCAACACCATGAACCGGGTAAAATTTCATCGTGTGATGATGGAAAAAGTTTTAGGCATCCACCGTGACAAGGATTTACCCGATTTCAGTGCTCAGACATTTGAAACACAGGCTGAGTCCAANAATTTGATGACCAAGGAAAATCCTGAAACCATCCTGTTCCAAACCTGTTACGTTCAAAACAATGAACCGGAAATCGGCTTCGACACACTTGAAGTGCTCAAGCATAACGATGTGGAGTGTGGATGTGTAAAAGGACTCGAATGCTGCGGCATGCCCTCNTGGGAGCAGGGAGATTTGGAAAGTTTACGCAAACACGCCAAACACAACATTAATAAACTTCTTCCGCATGTCGAAAAAGGTTCTAAGGTTTTAGCGCTCAATCCTACCTGTTCGATGATGATGAAGCGGGAATATCCTGAACTGCTCGAGGGATCAGATCGCGAAGCCGCTCAGAAGCTTGCAGATGCGGTTCAAAATCCGACGGAATACCTTTGGGANATTCGAAAAGAAGAACGCTTCAAACGTGATTTTAAAAGTACACCGGGAGAAAAAGTCGCCTATCATGCACCCTGTCATCTACGCACCCAGGGGGCCGGTTTCCGCGGCAGAGATTTAATCCGGATGATACCAGGGGTAAAACCTCAGCTGACTATGGAATGCTGCGGCCATGATGGCACCTATGCGATGAAAACCGAATCCTTTGAAGCCTCGATTCGAATTGGAGAAAAAGCTTTCAGCAGTATGAAAGAAGCCGGGGCCGAAGTCTGGGCGACTGACTGCCCCCTGGCTGCAATCCAATTCAATCAGCATGCAGGGAAAAAACCGATGCACCCGATGACCATCCTTGCAAAGGCTTATCGGGAAGACGGTTTCCCNACCAAAATTGAACCCGAGGAGAATGAAGAATGAGACCTGTGAAACGTGAAGAAATCCTGGATTATATTACCTATACCGAAAAACGGAGTGAATTACAGTCATCGGTGCTCAAGCAGAAGGAACCGCGTCGNATTCACCTTGGTGAATACCTNACCTTCCTGTTCGAAAATACTGATACGGTTCGTTACCAGATTCAGGAAATGATGAAGGCTGAGCAGATTGTTAAAGAAGAAGCAATNCAGCATGAGATTGATACTTACAACGAATTGCTCGGATCCAAAGGAGAACTCGGTTGTGTGCTTCTAATCGAAATTGCAGATGCTAATGAACGTCCGCAAAAACTTAAGGATTGGTTAGGGTTACAGGAAAAGGTTTACCTCACCCTGGATTCAGGCGAGAGGATTTATGCCGAGTGGGACAAGCGTCAGATCGATGAGGAAAAACTTTCNTCGGTTCAATATCTNAAATTTAATACCTCCGGAAATGCTCCCAAGGCAATTGGTGTCGATCATCCTGGATTACAGGATGAAGCAGAATTGTCTNACAAACAACGGGAAGCCCTTACCGAAGACCTGAATTAAAAAAACNTCAGGGTTTCANCAGCAAGTTCACCGTTTCNATCATTTCTGGNACATNGACCTTGCTGCTGAACATTTTTCTCACCCTGCCCTTTCGATCCAGCAAGTAAGTATATCCGGTGTGGGTTACCAGATAGCCNACNGCGGANTGGTTTACCTCATCTTTGATGAAAAAGGCTCCAAACTGTTTCGCNATTTTCTGGACATCTTCCAACGGAGCANGNANCCCGACAAATCNNGGATNGAAGAATTCCAGATAGATTTTCATCTTTTCCAGAGAATCCCGTTCCGGATCAACAGTGATGAGCAGGACCTGGATTTGTTCTCCGGAAGGATCCAGTTCTTCGACGGCTTGTTTGATCACCGTCAGGGTAGTGGGACAGATATCGGGACATGACGTGTAACCAAAATAGATCAGCTGAAGTTTTCCTTCAAAATCCTTGGGCCCGACAGCTTTTCCAAGGGTGCTTTGCATCTCGAATTCTCCCCCCAGGCTGTCATAAACCGGAAGCACATTTTCCGCCTGAATCTCTCCTGAAAATAGAACGATGAAAGTTATGTATAAATAGTTCAGGAGAAATTTCTTCGATGTTTTCATTGGGATTCCTTAAAAAACCAAGCCTAAAATTATGAAGCCTTCTAGNCGAAGACTTCATTTCAAGGAGGGATTGAGGGAGTTGGTAAAACTCAGATGATCTTCAGCCGATCCTTGATAGGTTCAGGGCTTCGCGGCGGCTTTCTGCAATTCGTTGATGGGGAGAAAAGGCAGAAAGTTTTTTCCGACTTCCTCATCGGCAATCACCTTGTTCACCTTGGGCAAAACCGTCTCCATCGTTTCAAGCATGATCCGCTCACGGGTGATTTCTTTGGCTTTNCGATATTCCTCAAAGATGGAATTGAAACGATTGGCTTTACCTTCGGCAATCAGAGTGGTTTGTTCCGCNTAGCCCTCAGCTGAGTTGATGATCTGCTTTGCTTCCCCCCGGGCCTGGGGAATCAGGTTGTTCTTGTAACCTTCGGCTTCGTTGATCAGCTTTTCCCGGTCTTCACGGGCACTGACCACATCCTTGAAGGCCTCTTTGACCTGATCCGGCGGATGCACGTCCTGCAATTTGACGTTCCCGATCAATAATCCGGAGTTGTAGCCTTTCAGAGTTTCTTGAAGTAAGTTCGCGGTGTCCGATTCGATTTTCGCTTTTCCGACGGTCAAGGCACCGGTAACGGTTGTGTCCCCGATCACTTCACGCATTGCGGATTCTGCCGCTGATTTTACCGTCTCATCCGGATTGGTAAGGTTGTAGAGATAATCCTCGATCTGAGCAATTTTGTATTGAACGGTAAACTGCACATCGACGATGTTCTCATCCCCCGTCAGCATCAGGGATTCTTTCTTCACCTGACGGTATTTCGCAGGAGGGCCTGGATCGATGGTTCGAAATCCAATTTCGATCCGTCTGACCGCGGTCACCGGTTCAATCTGAACCGTTTCGATCGGACTTGGAAGATGGTAATGCGGGCCAGGACCAACGATGTCATGGACCTCTCCGAAACGTTTGATCACCGCCTGTTCCTGCGGATCGACAATAAAAATTCCGGTAGCCAACCAGACCACTGCCAACACCACCAGGATCAGCAGGCTCAGATTTTTCTGGGGCATGCCGAATTTGAATTTACCCTGCAGGTTGTTCAGCAGTTCATCAATATCCGGGGTGGGATTGTTTTTGTCCCATGGAGATTTATTGGGAGGCTTGTTCCATTCCATAATGAAGACTTGGTAAGTTTGAAAATTTTTTTAAAGAATCACTCGGAGTCGGTCGTTGTTTGAAATGCTCTGAAATAGTGATATTGCATGAATATACAATAAAAAGCAGGCCCTGCAGATACAAGCAGAATCGGCCTAAAATCCACTCATACTTTTTATCAGCCGGTCAACACCTGACACCCCTCCCCGGTGACATGAATNGTATGCTCCCACTGCGCCGAAAGAGAACCATCCACCGTAACNGCAGTCCAGCCGTCTCCAAGNATCCTGCTTTCAGGTCTTCCCATGTTGATCATCGGTTCAATGGTGAAAACCATATTCTCCTGCATGAGATCTCCAGTACCCGGTGACCCGTAGTGCAGAATCTGAGGTGCTTCATGAAATTCCACTCCGACTCCATGTCCGCAGAAATCNCGGACCACTGAATATCCCAGACTTTCAGCATGGGTTTGGATTGCATGACCGATGTCTCCGGTTTTTCCTCCCGGACGAACCTGGGCAATTCCAAGCTCCAGGCATTTCCTGGTTTCTTCCACCAACTTCCGGGTNGCATCCGGGACCTCTCCGATGATAAACATCCTGCTCGCATCTCCAAAGTAACCATCGACGATACAGGTCACATCAACATTGATGATGTCCCCGTCCACAAGAATTTGTTCATTGGGAATGCCGTGACAGATGACTTCGTTGATCGAGGTGCAGACGCTTTTGGGAAAGGGTCTTCCTCGTGGGCCTTTGCCTCTGCCATAATTGAGGGGAGCAGGAATTGCTCCCTGGGCGAGAGTTTCCTCGTGAACCCATTCATTGATCTGGTTGGTGCTGACCCCCGCCTCGATTCGATCCTCTATCATATCCAACAGATCCCGAGTGAGACGACTGCTTTTACGGATTCCTTCCAGTTGTTCCTCGGTTTTGATCAAGATCCGGCGTGGGTTTTGAGAAACAGATGCCTTTGGCCGGGGAGGAGGCTGTTCCCTGCCCAGATGGCATTTTTTGAACTTCTTTCCACTTCCACACCAGCAGGGATCATTCCGGGAAAGCTCTTTGGACGACTCCGGCCCTTTTTTCATCGAAATGCTCCCTGGATCCACAATCGATGCTGAGAAAATTGGATGGAATTAAGAATCATTTTAAAAACGAAAAGACCCGACCGAGTTGATATCCGCTGAAATAACTCTCCCTCGGATCATGGTTCCAGTAAATCATCTGCCCTTTACCCACCACGGTGGAAGCATCGACAAAACCCCAGAAACGGCTGTCGGCACTGTTGTAACGATTATCTCCCATAACAAAAAGTTTTCCTTCAGGAATCTCAACCGGTCCGTAATTGCTCACCGGATAGGAAGCTGCCCCNCCCATNANTTTACGCTGATCCGGATCAAAATAGGCATAACTTTCTTCAAACAGTTTCCCGTTGATATACACTTGGTCTTTACGGATTTCCAGGGTTTCTCCAGGCATTCCGACAACCCGCTTGATGTAGTCGATATCTGGATCCCGTGGGTAGGGAAAGATGACAATGTCACCTCGATGAATCGGTTTTTTAAGAAGTTTGATATCGGTCAGTGGAACCGGGGACCCATAGGAATACATGCTGGCAAAGATATGATCGCCGATTTGAATCGTAGGAATCATCGAGCCCGAGGGAATCTGGAACGGTGCAAAGAGGTAGGTTCGTACGATGGTCGCAACGACCAGGGCGAAAATGATCGCCTCGACCCATTCACGCAGGGTTTTGTTCTTGATCCAACGGTCGAGGCGGAAATAACCNTTAGCCGCCCTCAAAAGCTGCTTCTCCCNGGCCATGATTTCATCCGCACTTTCCAACTGNTTCACNCGCTGGATGAATGTTTCCGGGGANTCAAAATAGACATCTNCCATCGAGCGTAATTCGGTGACCGCTTTGTCACTCAAACCTTTTTTCTTCAGGGCCCCTATCGATTTGCCGGACAACTTGTAACTTATGATCATCTTATTTTACGGCTTACTTAATCCTGTAAAAATCTTTGCTTTCATCTTCCTGTAACTCTGCCTCAAGTGCAGAATTGACTCTGTTCACTGCTTCTGCTGACAATGATTTGTTTTCTGATTCTTCCAATAGGTTCATGAATACTGCATTCGAGGCTCAAGACAAACTCGGTTTCGCCAGGCATTTGCGTCAGGCCTTACCTTATTTCGAAGAATTCCAGGATCAAATCCTGGTGTTTCATCTCGAGACAGTTCCGTCTCCTGAAAATGATTCACGGATTATCGAGGACCTCGTCCTGCTTAACCAGGCCGGCATTCGAATCATCCTTGTTCACGGGCCCGGTTCAAGTTCCATCCAATCCGATTTTGATGGAATCCGTCAATCGATTGCCGCTGAAAATTGGGAACTGCAAACGCGAATCCTGAGCATCAGTAATAAAGTCCAAACGTTTTCCGCACATTTGATTCGGGCGGTCCCCTCCGAAATCCATCCGGAACAACCGCAATTGCCCCAAGGCCGGGTTTCGGGAATCATGCTCGATTCCCTGCATGAGGCATTAAAATCAAGAAAACTGATTATTATACCATCCTTTGGCATTGGAGAAAAGGGTCGCTTGTGGCTACTTGATCCTTGGGAAACCGCAATCGAAGTCGCATCAGCTGCCCATGCCAAAAAACTGGTCCATCTCGGCACCCAGACCCGTGATTTTTTCAACAGCCTTCCGTCCAGTCAAATGACCACCTCGGAGATGAGACACTGGCTTGAAGAGCAGAAACTTCCTCAACCCGTCGGACGTATCTGGCAGGGGTTACTCAATGCCTGCGAAAGAGGAGTGGAGCGTTGTCATGACCTCGACTATGAAGAAAATGGAGCCTTATTGCTGGAAATGCTGACTCCAGGNGGCATCGGTCTGATGGTAACCAACAGTGATTATCGCCTGATCCGCCCGGCCAGGATCAATGATTTACAGAAAATCAGTGATCTGCTGGGAGAGTCCTCTGCAGAAAAGACCGTGGTCTTCCGCAGTCTCGAATACCTGAGACAGCATGTAGATGACTTCCATCTTTTCTGCATCGATGAAGAAATCGCGGGATGTGTCGAACTCCAAACCATGCACAACAGTTCTGATGCCNTGATCGGCAGCCTCGCNGTTTCAGCTTCACACCGAAATCAGGGCATTGGCCGGGAGCTGGTCGAGGCAATGGTGAGGGAAGCAAGAAAACATGAACTGAAACAACTTTTTGCTCTGACAACCTCTCAATCCAGCATTTTCATGCAATGCGGATTTAAAGAGACCACTGCTGAAGCATTGCCTGACTGGAAACTTAAAGATTTTGATTATCCTGATTGCCGAGTTTTCCGGTACAACATCCCACGCAATNAAATAGACTAGACAGTGCCTGAAGGGATGAAACCCGCAGTCAGGGGATCGATTCCCAAATTCTTGAGGGTGGTTTCCCAACGAAGGTCGTATTCCATTTCCATCAATAATTCTTCGTCGAGAGGACCGAGCCACCAGGACTCACGCTGGATTTCACCATCCAACTGCAGCGGCCCCCATCCAGAATATCCGCAACCCATATGGCATGTTTTCGGTAATCCTTTGGTTGCCAGGTCGTCGATCATCTCTTTGGCCGAACTAAGACGGATTCCTGAGGAAATGGTAGTGGTCGACTCACCTTCATAATCAGGGCCGTGGACCGCCCAGAACATTTCAGGTTGAACCGGGCCTCCCAACAGGAGTGGNATGTTGAGCGGACTTTCTTCGGGGGTATCTTCCTTCAAAATCTCCCGAACTTGCGAGCCGGAAGTATGGTTCATCACCAGTCCCATGGCCCCTTCTTCGTTGTAATTGAAAAGAAGAATTACGGTTTTTTCAAAATATGAATCCTTGAGACCGGGAAGAGCAACCAGGATTCCAGGAACTTCACTGTCAGGCAGGGTCATGCTAAAAAATAGGTCTCACATCAATGAAGGGTAATTTTTCGAATCATTATTATGACCGACACCGGTGGACAAAGTAAAAGAAGTCCCAGAAAAAAATCNCCANCCAAACAAACCGAAGCGGAACAAGTCAGCGGGTTTCTTCGTTCCATAGGCTACCGGAAAAAGGATGATGATTCATCCTATGGCAATGCCCTCGAAGTGCTCAAGACGATTTTCGAGGCTACNGGACAACAGAACCTGCTCGAACTGGTCAAACTTCGAAGGCTTTGGTTTGGGGAAATCGGAGGTTTCTTGGCCAGCCATGCCCAGCCAAGCCGGATCACAGTGGAACAGCATTTTGAGGTGGACGAAACGTTTCTGGAAAACCTGCGGCTTGATGGTCCTTCCCAGGATCTTATGGAGATCAGTGCAGATTTGGTTGGAAGGGTTTATTCCAAATGGCGTGACTTTCANTCTGCATTACGGCGAAGACTCGGAAGACCGCTGGAAAAACAGGAAATCCAGCTTCTGCGCAAGCATTCGAAGTTTGTTCCAGGTCACGCAGTTTTACACCTGACCGTCTACGATGGAAGTATCGCCCAGGCGATTCAGTTCGAAGAACAAGCCTATCTCCAAAGATTTCGGGAACTGCTGCCTGAACTCCCGTTGGGCGCGATCCGATGCAAGGTCGGGGACCTCGGCAGGACCAGCCATGACCAAAGAGGACTTGAGGAAATGCTTTCACGATGGGAAGAACTTCAACCCAGACAGATTTTCGAAAACTGTCTCCCGGATCACATCCATCGGGTCAACGAGGGCCATGCCGTCCTTATCCTCAATTGCAGTACTGCCTCTGAAGCTCAAAAACTCCGGCTACATCCTGGAGGACAGGGAGTGCTGAAAAAGATTCACGAGGGTTTTCCTGACCTNGAGGATCTGTTTCAACAGGTGGCCTTTATTTCTTCATCCACAACATCCCCCGTTAAACCAGGGATTGATGTTCAGGAACCTTCACAGGATTCCTCAAAAAGTCGACCCCAGTTAAAACACGGAAAAAAAATAAAAGATCAGGTTTCTTCGGGAACAGAAAAGGAACGTGTTTTGGAAATCATCGAAAAACTCAGGCAATCCGGGAANCAGCCTGAAGANGAAGGATGACCTNGAACAGGCCTCAAGCGCTTAACGACTCGTAAATGGTGCTGTAACTCCGATAGCGTTCTTCGGTGATACGTCCCTCTTCCAGGGCCTGTTTTACCCCGCAATCCGGTTCTTTGAGATGACTGCAGCCTTTGAAACGGCAGGATTNGGAAGGTTCGGCAAATTCCANGAAATAATCTCCCAGTTCCCTGGNTTCCATTCCGTAGGGCATCAATTCACGGATTCCNGGNGTATCCACCAGCCATCCTCCTTCAGGCAGGGAATACATGTTGGCAAGGATCGTCGTGTGTCGGCCTGTACCGCTTTTGCGTTTTACCTCTCCGATCCTGATTTCCCAATCCGGGAAAAGAGCATGGATCAGCGACGATTTCCCAACTCCGGAATGTCCGCATAACACCGATTTTGAACCGCTCAGATGGTCTTTCAAGCCGTCCAGGCCTAGGTTTAAATGGACACTGGTCTGTATCACACGATAGCCGATATCCCGATAAATTCGGGTTGGGAGATCAATCTCTTCCGCTTCGGCCAAGTCCGTCTTGTTGAAGAGGATCACAGGAGTCAGGCCGCCCTGTAGNCCAACGGCAATCAGGCGGTCGATAACCCCGAAACGGTAGGCAGGGCGTTTCATCGCTGANACGATGATCAACGTTTCNGCNTTGCTGACGAGCACCTGGGAATCNGTGCGGTCCGCAGCCCTGCGGGTCAGNACCGTTCGGCGCGGGAGTCGTTCAAGAATCCAGCCGGTATCATTTGAATCCTGAAAATCAACTCGAACCTCGTCCCCGACGGCAATACGGGATTCTCTTGGTTCATGATGAAAAAGGTTGGAACGGATACGACAGAGACGGGGTGAACCTTCACCAAGGTCCACATAGTAATGGCTGCGTGTGCGCCTGACGACGGTTCCGGACTGCAGAGGCAGACCTAGGGATGGTTCAACCGGACCGCATCAGTTTTCGGCTTCAACTTCGATGTCTTCGCCTTCAGCACGGTATTCGTTGAGTTTGTTCCGCAGGGTACGGATGCTGATCCCCAGGATCTTTGCAGCCTTGGTACGGTTCCCTCCGGTTTCACGCAGGGTTTCGAAAATGAGTTTCTTTTCAGCCTCTTTCATCGACATACCGACTTCGATGCCAAGCGCCGAATCCTTGCTTTCNNGNATTTCTTCAGCACNTTCCGAAGTGGGCTGGCTCGTGGTCGCCCGTGCAAGGTCCTGGTTGATGCTTTGCTTGCCCATCTGGGAGTGCATCAGCAGGTTATGCGGTTTGATTTCTTTTCCGTCACAAAGCAACAAAGCCCGTTCGACAACATTTTCCAGTTCCCGCACGTTTCCACGCCAACGGTAATCCCGGAGGATCGCCATGGTTTCCGGGCTGACGGTTGGACGTTCACGTTTGTTGAGCCTTGAATGCTTGTCCAGAAAGTGTTCCACCAAAACAGGCAAATCGTCCATCCTCTCACGCAATGCGGGGAGGGCCAAAGGGATCACGTTGAGACGGAAGTAAAGATCTTCGCGGAATTTCCCGGATTCCACCATCTCGAGCATCCCGCGGTTGGTGGTGGCCACCACCCGGACATCGACCTGGATCGGTTCCTTGCCTCCGACCTTATCGATTTCATGTTCCTGCAGTACTCGAAGCAGTTTTGCCTGAAGCGGCAATGCCATTTCACTGATCTCGTCAAGAAGAATGGTTCCGGTGTGNGCCTGTTCGAATTTTCCACGGTGATCCTGGTTGGCACCGGTGAAAGCCCCTTTCTTGTAACCAAAAAGTTCACTCTCCAACAAAGTATCCGGCAATGCCGCACAATTGACTGCGACAAAGGGTTTCCCGGCCCTCTCCGAGTGATCATGGATGTAGTGGGCAAGCAGTTCCTTCCCGGTTCCGCTTTCACTTTGAATCAAGACCGTCGCCTTACTTTTGGCAATATTCTGGGCGACATCCAGGAGATTCAGCATTTCCTGGTTCTGGGTAACGATTTCCTTGCTCGTTTCAGTGACTCGCCCCTTAACCGGTTTGGGTTCCCCTTCAAGAGGAACCATCGAACCGGTGTGTCCCTTGAAAGCCAGGGCACGTTCGACCAGGAANAGAAAGGAATCGAAGTCGATCGGTTTTTTGATGTAATCGAACGCCCCGTGCTTCATCGCCTCCACCGCGGTTTCCACCGTCGCATAGGCGGTCGCCATGATCACGGGCTTGGCAGAATCCAGACGTTTGATGTCCTTCAGCAATTCCAGCCCACTCCGTTTGGGCATGGTCATGTCTGTGATCACCATCGAATAGTCATTTTCCTTATANTTCTTGAGAGCGTCGATGGCGTTGTGGGACAACTCGACGGGATACCCACAGTGTTTCAGGGTCTCCGACATCGCGATACGCATTTCCACTTCGTCGTCAACAATCAGAATCGGGTTACTGATCATGTCCGTTTTACCTTTTCACATTAACGCAAGTGCGTTCAGATTCCGGCTTTGGGTCAATCGCCGGTTGCCGGATCAGAACTCCAATGTCCTGCCGGATTTTTTGATTAATGTACCAAGTAGTTGAAAAATCACAACTAATAACTGGAAGGACTCCAAAACGAAGACATGAAGGCGTGCAACGTCAAAAAAGCCGATACCTTCCTGGTCTCTCGGATTCCTTCCTGGAAACTTTTTTCACGCTNAGAACATCTCTGCATAAAGCGTGCAATTCTGGGAATNATTCCTCTCAAGGCATTGCAGTCATTTCGTCGTCGGCTTCGGAATCATCTACCTCGTCTAGAGAAATGGCGAATCACAATCTGCTTTAGCTAGCCCATTACCGAGAGCAGCAACCCAAACTTGGCCAGAGCGCTCCAGCGGCTCATTCCATTCCAGAAGGTTAATTCACTTCCCAGCAGAAACTGAATCAAGGCCAGGTTCTCAAGACCATCAAAAGCTCCTGCCAAAAGGCTGATCCAAGCAAACACGTTCCCAAAAAAACGAATCACTGAAGAAGTTCCTGGAACCCTCCTCTTCCAAAGCATGCAGGCCAAACTGAAGGTGATGGAGTAGTGCAATCAGTTATTACAACGGTCTTCAGTGGAGGGATATCGACTTATTTTTCAACATTTTTAAAATATTTATTTCAATGATATCAATAATATTAAAAATAAATTTTGCTTTCGCAAAATTGAATCTTGACAAAATAGTGCATTTGCACAAAAATAATTCTCAAATGGATTACGGAATCCAATAATTCAATTGATCTTTAATGATGAAAGGCAGTGATGATGAATGTTTCAGATTATAACAAAAATGCCCAAAAGGCAGTCAGCCAGGGAATGGAGACCTTCTTCAATTGGCAGAAGCAAGCTCTTGAAAATACCCTAACGATGGTTGAAGAGGGAATTGCGGTTCAGGAGAAAAACCTGAATGAAACCCGGAAGCAGTATCAGGACTGGGAACAAAACATGAACCGTGAACTGAACAGCCAAAAGGAACAGTATAAGAGCATGGTACTTAAAATCTCTGAAAGCTATTTTCCGGAGTCGAAAAATCAGATCGAGCAGGCCGAAAAGCTTTACGAGGAAAACATCGGTGGTATGGTGGAGAAAACCCGCGAGATGGTTGGAAGCAGCATCGAGCGCAACATTGAAACCACGCTTACCTTTGAGAAAGAGTGGTTGAATAAACTCCGTGAAAACTATACCAGTGGGGCGGAAAACCTGCGCAAGCAGTATGACCTGATGATGTCACTGCAGCCTGAGCAAAAGGAACAAACTTCCGAAAAGAAGTCCGCTGGAAAAACCGAAACCAATAAGTGAACTCAAGCAGGATTATGAAACAATCAATGAAAAACATCCCTTCGAGGGATGATATCAATACGGCAGTCAGTCGTTTTCTGGAAAAAGGTGGACAGATCGAACGACTGGGATCGGTTAAACCTGGATACGTTACGGAAATGCTGGATGAGCATGGATGGAACAACGAATCCACCAATCAGTCCGACCAGGAACTGATGCAAAACCTCACCGGAACTCTTGGAGTTGAAGAACTCTGATTCCACTTAACCGGAAGGGAGTGATCCTTTCCGGTATGAACNTNCNTTTGTATATTCAAAAAAAATTNTCAGATNATGGANTTCATTANGGTAGGAATTATCCATACTCTGGTTTTCATTANAATTATACTTTGGATAAACATTCTAAAAATGGGTTAATTGACAANATAGCAATAGAAATTAGAAACGATTTGATTAATAATATAAAAGGCATTAATAAGTATACAAAGTTATTTTCAAAAATATTTAAGGAATTAATTAATGGAAGATAAAAATTTAAAATATAAGATTGAATCAGCGACACTTTGGCGTTTGATAAAGCACTTGCAAGAAAATACTGATTTNCAAAATATTGATCTAATGAATCTTGCTGGTTTTTGCAGGAATTGTATTTCNAAATGGATGGTTGAAGAGGCAAAAAAAAATAATGTAGATCTTGATTATGAAAATGTAAGATCTGATGTTTATGGTATGAATTATGAAGATTGGAAGAAGAAATTTCAAAAACCAATAGACAATAAATGAGAATTTTAGTTACTGGATCTTCAGGGTTTATTGGTTTTCATACTAGTTTGTTATTACTTAAAAATAATCATGAAGTTGTTGGTATTGATAATCTCAATGATTACTACGACTTAAATTTAAAAAAAAATAGGCTAAAAATTCTTAGGAAATTTAATAATTTTAAATTCTTTAAAACGAATATTGAAAATAAAAATTTTATTAGAAAGTTTAAGGCCAATGATTTAGACATCATAATAAATCTAGCAGCTCAAGCAGGAGTAAGACATTCTCTTAAGGATCCTTATTCCTATATTAATTCAAATATTTTAGGACATTTAAATATGTTAGAGTTAGCTAAAAAGACTAAGGTAAAGAAATTTATATATGCAAGTTCATCTTCAGTTTATGGGGGTAACAAAATACTTCCATTCTCAGTTAAACAAAGAGTTGATAGCCCTGTTTCAATTTATGCAGCTTCCAAAAAGTCTGGGGAATTGATTTCTGAATCTTATGCGCACTTGTTTGGTATTCAATGTATAGGTTTAAGATTTTTTACAGTTTATGGTCCATGGGGCAGGCCAGATATGGCCACTTTTATTTTTACAAAAAGAATTATAGAGGGAAAGGAAATAGAAGTTTTTAATAAAGGAAAGATGAAAAGAGATTTTACATTTATTGATGATATCGTTAATGGAATAATGGGTGCTGTAAATTTAAAAAAAAAATTCGAGCATAGAATCTATAATTTAGGAAATAATAATCCAGAAGATTTATCANANTTTATTAATTTAATTGAAGAAACTCTTGCAATTAGAGCTAAG
>FUFK010039486.1_pt1 | contig 15144 bp, 14 predicted proteins | sample 1021851 | NCBI WGS metagenome assembly FUFK01 (sample SAMEA51879418, study PRJEB19060) | metagenome | reverse complement strand
GTAACTTCATTTTACACGAATCAATCATGGGCCATTTTTTTGCCTTTGGTTAGGTGTCGCACTTCATATTACAATCCTTCGTGTAAAAAAAGGTTGGCCGATCTTTTGCAACAATTCTTGCGGAATTCCAACCCCGTTATCCCTTATGCTTACTTTAACCCATTCATCGCATCGCATTTGTTCGATCCAGACAGTTCCCCCTTCAGGCATCGCTTCAATGGCATTCTTAATCAAATTAATAAATAACTGTTTGATTTTATTTCCATCGCACCGGATCTGCACGGATTCCTTGGTTGGATGAAAGTGAATTTCAACATTATGTAAAGTGGCCTGCGCCTGAAGCAGCACGACGATATCCTGAATCANCTCGGAAAGATCATGCCGCGTCATGTTCATCTCTTGCGGTTTGGCTAAGGCCAGCAGTTCATTTAGAATAAGTTCGATACGAGTTAATTCTTCCTTCATAATATCGTAGTACTTACTTCCATTTTCGTTGCCGGCGCTTAACAATTGCAGAAATCCTTTCAGCGCGGTAAGCGGGTTTCGAATTTCATGCGCAATTCCCGCGGCCATTTGACCCGCTATGGATAATTTGTCTGCCTGATGAGCAGATTGCTTGGCTGCATCAAATTCGGTAATATCGTGCATGACACAAATGCCGCCCACAATTTTATTGTGAACAATGATCGGCTTCCCATGACAGAGAACGAGGCGATGCTCGCCATTCGACTTTTTAACGACCATTTCCAGATCGCGGAAACTTTCGCCCCGATACGCCCGATAAAGCGGGACGCGTTCCTTGCTCAACAGCGTTTTTCCATCCGATTCATACAATCCGTATGTAGAACTCCAGTGTTCGGGAGAAAGAGGTATCTGTACGAATTCGTGCAATTGTCTTGCGGCTCTATTCATGCTTGTCAATATCCCATTTTCATCACAAATCACAACGCCGACATCCATCATTTCGACAATACCACTCATGACACGTTCTTGAGTAGCCAGGACGTCTTCCAGCGTCTTTCGGCTCGTGATATCTCGAAAAACCTTAACTATTTCACGAACATTGCCCGAATCGTACCGTAGCGTGTTGCTTACGACCTCCACCCAAACAAAGGAGCCGTCTCTTCGACGTAATCGCAAAATGGTGACATAACCGTCTTCATTCATCCACTCTTGCGAGTTGTCCAATTTTTCTATATCGGGAGGATAGAACAGTTCCCAGACAGGTCTTCCTATCAATTCCGTCGCATCATAACCCAGCAATGGTTTGCACGCCGGCGATATGTAGTAGATAATGCCATTGATATTCAGTGTAGCAATCATTTCCCCCGTGTGGTCCGCTAACAAACGATACTTTTTCTCGCTGTGCTTCAGGGCCTTTTCCATACTGGATTGCAGGGTAATATCCCTTGCGATGCAATGCAGCCCTACGAGTTCATTCTGAATGAAATTCGGGATATGCAATACGCTGAATTTTAATATTTGGCCGTCTTTCGCTTCAATTGAAGTTTCCATTTCAAACGGGGCATTGGTATACGTTTCCGTCACGTGCTCCAGACTTTTCCAAATGATGTCTCCAAGTGTTCTTTCCAATTCGTATAAGTCATAGCCCAATAATTTCGTGCAGGCGCGGTTCACATAGCTGATACTTCCATCCAACATGACGTCGTAAACAAGATCGGAATGATTGTCAGCAAGCATTCTGAATTTATCCGCGTATTCCTCGTTCAATTCAACAAGCCTTTTGCGATACGTGATCTCCTGAATCTGGATCAAGAATATCCTTTCCGGATATTCCTCCACTTCGATGATCGATAGGGTTGTCGTTCCCCATTTGTGTCTGCCGTCAAGACAAATATAACGATTTTCCATTTCGACATAATCGGAATTACCGCCTAACAAGTCATTGATGGATCCGTTATATAATGGAACGTCTTCCGTATAAATGATATCATGTATTCTCATTCGCAGCAGTTCTTGTTCTGTATAGCCCAGCATGTTGCATAGCGAGCGATTGACCATTTCCACTTCCCCGCCGAGCCGAACCATAGCTTTTCCGACAAGTGTATAATGAAATGCGTGGTGGGCGACAGGATGCGAAAGCAAATCTGAAATATCCATTGTGCAAGTAACCTCCGACTGTGCAATAAGCGTATAGTTGCATACGTAACGTTCTTCTGTTAAGAACCTATGTATGTACTCTATTATATAGGTCATTTGTAACAGTTGGAACAAGATTCCGAGACCAACTTAACTTGGAGTCCCCGAACGCTAGCCATGGAAACGGAACCGACTTGTGATCTGCGAAAGAGCCGCTTCACCACGCACTTCATCATCCGAATTCTTACGAAAATAAGACGGAGGCCGGCAAAGTTGCCAGCCTCTATGATCAAGTATACACAAGTAATCACACCTTCAATTGATTCGTTATTCAGTGTTCACGATCTCATATCCCGGAAGGACAGGAAAGTATGTCCATTTGCTCTCGGTTTCGACTCCGTTCGTCCTGGATCAATTGACATAACGTACTCGCCAATATACGTCCAGCCGTTCTTGGCGCGACCAATCCCGGTAAACTTGGTGCCAACAAGGCCTTGATTCCACGTTTTTCGGCAAAACGAAAATCAGTCCCACCAGGTTTGGAAGCCAAATCAATAATGATAGCGTGATGCGGAATACGGGTCAACACACGAGAAGTAAGGATTTGCTCCGGAACCGTGTTAAAAATAATATCCACATTTACGCCTTCATCGTACAAATCTTTCGTATAAAACGGCTCAATCCCCATCTCCCATGCACGTGCAAACTGCTCCGGTTTCTGCACCCCCGCTTTGACGTGTGCACCCAGGCGCTGAAGCATACTGGCTAACGTAAGACCGATTCTCCCCAAACCCAGCACCATACAACGCGAACCATGTATGGTAATTTCCGTATGTTGAATGGCCATCATTAAAGCGCCCTCCGCAGTGGGAATGGAATTGTATATGGCAACATCGTCCCTGCTAAATAATTCTATCAGATCGATCTCTAGTTCCGCGCAAAGGTTCCTCAAGTAAAACTTGGCTATGCCAGTACAGACTTTTGCGTGTTTCGGCAAGGAAGACATATATTCCTTGTTCAGCAATAACGTTTCAGTTGAAAATGAAGACTCTACTCTGCCATGGTCGTCTATACCGACAACCGGTAATATCAATACGTCGGCTTTGCGAAGCACCTCCCTCGTAAGCTTGGAATAATGGACTTCATGAAGTTGTTCGTGCAAATCTTCATAACCGATTACCACAACATTTGCATCCAGGTCAGTGAATGACCGAATGATTTCAAGATGTCGGGCATCGCCTCCAAGGAAAACAATATGCAGACCCGTTAACAAAAAATCCCCCTACTTTCCTTAAGTATGGACTTAAAATAAACTAATCTCGTTTACCATCTTTAAAAGCGCATCTGCTCCTTTCATCCCAGGGCAAATTCCGCGTAATTCCGCCTCTGTGGTCACCATATCGAGTGGGGCATCCAGCAATTGCTCTATTGTTCGTACCCCGGTTGCGCGTCCTGCCACAATGCGGCGATCGTTTAATTTCTCATTTAACAAACGAATATCAAGTGCTCCGCACATGATATATCCGTGATCGGTTGTGATGGCCAGAAGTGTTGTTTGGGGCAGGGCGACCTCGATACTTATAACCTGATGACCTTCAACTTCAATCGGTTTCATCATGTTCATCTATGATGCAGCTCCTTTTTTTCTACACTATATGCCGGGCGTGATATTTGCACCATAGACTGTTGCCCAAATCCGATATTACTTGTATTCGTTGGAAGCCTTCTCCCCTTTCGCCAGTGGAAACTGGACTTCGATTCAATTCCATGTAATTTTTGAGATTTATAACAAAGGAGATAACAAACGCGCTGCTTGATCAAGCATGCGCTCGGAAGAAGTACGATGCATATGATCTTCCAAACGATATGGAGTAGCCTCGGCGAGATCCCGTTCGAATTGTTCCGTAAGCTCCCGGGCCACATCGGAATGATACATCACTGCACACACTTCGTAGTTTAAACGGTAACTACGGAGATCGTAGTTGGAAGAACCCACTTCGGCAATCTCGCCATCGATAATCATTACTTTCGCGTGCAATACCCCTTTGTTGTACTGAAACACATCGATCCCTGCTTCGACGAGTTCGCCATAATACGTACGGCTTGCAGCTCCTGCAACTTTAGGAATCACTTGACGCGGCACCAGTAATCTCACTCGAACGCCACGCGCCGCGGCTGTTTTGATGGCCATCATGATATCCGCATCGGGTATAAAATAAGGGTTGGTCACGTCGATGGTTCGGGTCGCCTGCGTCAGGCAGATGAAATGCATTTCCCGAATGACCGGAGTAGGCAGCCCGGGATTGCCTTCGAATATCTGTATATAGACGTTATGCGAATCCTTGGACGGGGAAGCTTTTCCCATGTGGGTGCCTTCCATCGTTCCCAGCTCCGATCCCCATTCCCATCCGTATCCGGATAGTTCTGTTTTGCCGGATGGAAATGGATGAATGGCTTTATCGTCCGAAAGTTGAGCCGATTCAGGGATAAATTTAGCCTTTCTCGTTGAATGGAGCATGTCCGGTGACGCTATTTTCCAGTGAGCCTCAAAAACGGCTTTCACATCATCCGCTGTTTCGCCGGTTAACCGCATATGAGTGTCGCGCCAAAAACCGACATCCGGCTTCATTCCGGTATACTCGTCCCCAACGTTGATTCCTCCCATNAANGCTTCCTTTCCGTCGACGATTACGATCTTGCAATGATCCCGGTATGTCAAGTTGGATAGTACCCAGGGGATTCGCAAGGGAAAGATGGTCCTGCATTCAATGCCTGCTTCCATCATCCGGCGAACCGCATNTTTGGGAAACGACCGGCTTCCCCAGCCATCCCTTATAAAACGAATGTTCACACCGGATAAAGCCCGGTCAATCAGCACATCTGTGATACGTTTACCGATATGGTCATTCCGGTATATGTAATATTCCAGATCGATTGACTTTTGTGCGGCCTGAATTGATTGAAGGAGTTTTCCGTAGGTTTCNATCCCGTTCGTGAGGATTTGGACGGAACCGGTTCGAAGGCCACTGACAGACAAAGGTTGCAAAGCCCGAGCGATAACAAAAGCGGAGTCACCACATGCTGTAGGCAACGCTATTGGGTTATTATGCGAAGAAACGAGCTTGTCCCGCCGCATTTGCACAGGATTCGTGACGAACAGGTAACAAACGAATCCGATAATCGGTAATACAAGTCCGACTGATATCCAAGTCAACGCTTTGGCGGGGCGGCGCACCTCCCGAACCGCAATGATGATCAATAGTGCCGTATTTACTAGCCATAATCCTGCTATCCATGCCAAGAAAATCAGCCTCCCAATCCAGTCATCTACGAGGGAATAAAGGGGCAGCCATGCCGAGAAGAGATCGGCATGGCCCTTTATTAGAAACCTTTATACTGCGGTTCTTGCTGTTCAATTTGTTGTAACCGTGGAGTGACCTGGTCAATGATGTTTTGTGTCTGTTGCGCTGCATTTGTGAAAGTGGTTTTGGCCTGTTGGTTTTGTGTGTTTAACGCAAACTGTTCAAAGCTGGCCTGCGCGCTTTTTAATGAAGCTACAGCTGTTTTCACTTGAGAAGCTACCGTCATGTTGATCACCTCCTGAAATGGCATCCGTATGTAATATGTCAACCCGTCAGAAAAATAATGAATGGTAAAATTTGATGATTGGCTATTGTCAGGGGTTAGAGTCATTCTGAGAAGACTTGCCGCAATCTATGCCCTTCTTGGCAATGCTTGAAGCCAGCAAGAACAGCCCAACATAGATAGGAAACGAATAGATGTGTTTCCAGTGAACGGGGGTATAAATCGGCCATTTGTGAGACCGGCTCGGCCACAAATGCAGAAAATGCCCCAAATAGGAGAGCTTTGAACAACGGATGTATGCCAGACTTATACTGGTGTAAGAACATCACCGTGACGGGAAGAAGTGAAAAATTCCATGGAAAATTGGCCGGCATGAACGGTATGACTTCCCAGTGATAATGCCAGAGTCCCATGGCAATCCCAAGCTGGTCCAACCACGATGTCACGATAATCATCGTAAACCCGGATAGGAGAAACTGTCCCGTAGCTCTCTTATCCCGAAATCCGATCCAAAATAGCCAGGGGCATATCGATAAACCTACTCCCAACCACCATTGTCGCGTAAATAGTACGTGAGTGCGCCAAATGTCAGTCATGTTGCGGTGTGCTTAGACAATCAATTGATAGGCTTGTTCGATTACATGATGAATCTGATTTTCGTCCACCGATTCCACCCCTTTCCGTTATCTGGATCCCCATCATGTGCTCTTCTGTTGACAAGACGATGCACCAGCGATTCCATTTCCATACCCTGCACAGAACCCGGCAACGATCATTTTTTATCCGTCAAGGCCATATTTGGGGACAATGACGGATAGGTGCCTGCTTTATAACCGCGAGTTTCCATACAGTATATTCGACGTTACAAATACGCCAACCGGCGGCAGCGAAGTTGAAGACGGTTGGGGCGGGACATAGCCGCTATACTCCGGCAAGCTTATATCTGTTGTCGCTACCCAGGTTCCATACTCACCTGCCTGTAAAGAGGGGGGGAGCATCTGCAGACGTCCGGTGAGAACCAGATGCCGAAGTTGAATCTGGACATCGTCATAAATGGTTAGATGGCCGGAGTAGGCGGCGTAGGGGGAATGAAACATGATCTGCTGCGCGCTTTCATTCCAGCTTCCTTCAATCGGAATCGGCGTTCCGCGAAATTGGATGGTGCCTTGAATTTGTTGGTCCGGCAAAACACGCATCACGAGTTTGCCCCACACAACCGGTCTTCCGGCGACAGATGCATGAACCCCCCATATGGAAAAGGGAGGTACACTCTTTGTACTTGTTTGAGCCGCAACGGACATGATTCATCACTCCTCAAAAGTTAGATCACGTCATTATATGCGTCCTCGGAAAAAATGCCAGTCACTGGGCAAGAATTCTTTGCAGATAACCGAACATGATCAAGTAAAAGAAGATGGACTTTCTCTTATACTGGTTGTTTCTTAATGCAGACAGGTTTCGAACAAAATTGTTTCAACCCATCCCAGTTGCCCCAGATGCAATTTTTACATCGATTTGGTTGTCTTGGGGCAGAGGTAGTCCAGTTTTTAATGCTTGTACTGAATGTTGGTAACATGCAGGCATCCGCCTTTCCAAATTTATGCAAACAGCATTTAAGTTGTCCAGAAACGAATCATCCTATGCAGTTATCCGCATCGTGAAAGTCCGCTTGGATTTGATCCCATCTACCCTTGTCCCCTGCATACAAATATCAAAGGCCGGAGCAACCCATTTTGGGCAACAGCCGGCCATTTGGTCCTATTTCGCAGGCATTCTACCGATGGCTCGAATCGCAAACATTTTTCACACACCGATTCTCCCAGTTGTTGCAGAAGTCCTCATATACTTGCTCTACGCCACAGTCGGATAGCATGTGCCTGGCCAAAAAGTCATACCAGAACTGGTCGAAAGACAAGGGCATCCGGGTTCCATATTGGGAACGAAGGGTTACATAGCGGTCCCAGATTTTGATTCGGAATGCTGCCAATTCATCACATCGCTCCATGTCGGTTCGCCTTTAAGCGGCGCTGGTGTCGCTGGATATTTCTGACGTTTTCGCTTTTTCTTCGGAGAGCTTTTGAAATTGTTTCGCCCTTTCCAGATGAAAGGTACGTAATTGTTCGTGATACTGAGCCATTTTCATGTGCCAATCGTACATTTGCCTGACATAAGCGGCCTGGTCATGCGTATACATGGGCATTGCCTGTTTGATAAACTGCATTGGGTAAAGTTGAACTTACAGCATTAGTCTATGGCAGGCGCATAGAAGCGACAACGGCATCCGCCCGGTTTCCGGTCATTTTATCGGGTTGGTTGTCTATATGCAGGCGGAAACACAGCCTTTTGGGGACCTGACTCCTATGATGCATAAAGGATATGAAAATCGGAATAATATCAGTTGCATATTCTGAAAATGGCGAATGAAAAGGAGAAAGTATGGAAAAAAGCGAACTTAAATCACAATTTAAACAACGAATCAAAACGACAAGTAACAAATCTCCAATAATCTTGGATGGAAAGGCAAGTGAAAATGTTCCAACCGAGCCAAGTTTAATGGAGCGAACCAAAGAAGTGATGGAGAATATAGGAACCGAAATAAATAGCGTCTGACAGTATATGGCTTTTATAGCTTGGTTAACGTAACCTTTGAGATTATCGATGGGGACATTCCGTACAGATTGGAACAAGTAAATGTTTCTCATAATCAAAACCGGCCGGTTAGGGATCGCCCTGACCGACCGTTACAGTGTATTTTAGCCAACGAAATTCGGATTGGGCCCCGTACTATCCTTTGGGTTTTACGAACAATGCAGCGAGAAACGAAAAAATAATCGCTGCAGATATTCCGGCACTGGTCACTTCGAAAATTCCGGTGATGATCCCAATCCAGCCATTGCTCTTTAGTTCTTGAAGCGCACCATGGACAAGCGCGTTACCAAAGCTTGTAATCGGGACCGATGCTCCTGCCCCGGCAAATTCAATCAGCGGATCATACCATCCAATTCCGTCGACAATCGCNCCCAATACAACAAGCAGGGTCATGGTGTGGGCCGGTGTAAGTTTCAAGACATCAAAACAAAATTGTCCGAAAACACAGATTGCACCTCCCACCAAAAAAGCCCAAAGAAAAATCATAATATCTCCCTCCCTGCCTCTATGGATACGGCATGAGCGATACAAGGAATGCTTTCCCCTTGTTGAAATGAAATCGGGGATAGCAGCGCCCCCGTAGCGACAACGAGGATTCGTTTCAGTTCACCTCTTCGCATCCGATTTAGCAAATGTCCATAGGTAACAACTGCCGAACAACCGCAGCCGCTTGCTCCGGCTTGAACCATTTGGGTTTCATAATCGTAAATCATCATCCCGCAATCGGAATATTCGGTTTGTTCGATGGGAAAGTTATGTTTCTTAAACAATTTACAGGCGATTTCATATCCGACTTTCGCAAGATCGCCGGTAACGATCAAATCGTAATAACCCGGTTCAATTCCCAAATCCCGAACATGCGCCTCAATGGTGTCTACCGCTGCAGGAGCCATCGCTGCGCCCATATTAAACGGATCTTTAATGCCCATATCGATAACCCGGCCAATGGTGGCAGAAGTAACAACCGGTCCGTCACCTTCCGTGGATACGATGGCAGCACCGGCCCCGGTTACCGTATATTGGGCGGTTGGCGGTTTTTGCGAGCCGTACTCGGTCGGATATCGGAACTGTTTCTCCGCACTGGAATCATGGCTGCATGTCCCCGCCAACACAAATTTCGCCGAACCGGAATTTACAAGGTTAGCTGCTAATGCCAGACTTTCCATCGAGGTTGAACAAGCGCCAAACACACCGATGTAAGGGATCGATAATGTTCGCGCGGCAAAACTGCTGCTAATGATTTGATTCATCAAATCCCCGCCTATGTAAAACTGTACTTGTTCCTTTGTCAACCCCGCATTTTCAATAGCCAGTTTTGCCGCTTCTTCAATCAATGCCTTTTCTGCTTTCTCCCAGCTCTTTTGTCCCATCATGGATTCTCCATGGACAATGTCAAAATCTTTGGCCAGCGGGCCTCTTCCTTCAAATGGACCCACTACCGTTGCTGTTGATCGGATGAACGGCTTGTTCTCAAATAGCCAACTCTGGTGTCCCTTTAACATATTAAGAGCCTCCCCCGCCTTTGATCAGCAAATGTACAATTCCTACCGCAAAGGCGGCGACTGTACCAAATACAATAACCGGTCCAGCCAGTTTAAACATTTTACCGCCAACACCGAGCACCATACCTTCACTCTGATGTTCAATCGCAGCGGATGCCATCGAATTCGCAAATCCCGTCACAGGCACTGCGGAACCCGCACCAGCCCATTGGGCAAACTTATCGTACACCCCCATGCTGGTCAGAATGACAGAAAGGAGTATCATAACCGCCACGGTAGGGTCTCCAGCTTTTTTCTCATCAAAGCCGCCCCAATGCACAAACATTTCCTGGATGGCTTGTCCAACCAAACAAATGGTCCCGCCAGCTATAAACGCACGAATGAAGTTTTTGATTATGGGCCTCGGAGGTTCGACGCTTTGCGCCAATTCTTTATATTCCTGTTGTACCCGCGTTAAATTTTTCTTTATATTATTTGCCATGAACATCCTCCTCGATTTTCAGCTGACGTATAATTGGCGAATTGTTAACGAATCAGCAATGGTTTAACTTCATCAATAATCTTTTCTAACGCTTTTGAACATTGCTCGTACATCTGCTTTGTATTTTGTTCTTTGGTAGATAAGCCAAACATTTCGAGATCCGCTTCACACTTTTTCAATGTTGCAAGCAACGCGGCTTTTTTCTGGGGTTTCGGTACTTTGATCTGATCATCAAATAAATCAACGTATAGCTGGCCATAGGAATCCACCTGTCCAAGAAATACGTTATCAATCGAAACACCTAATTTCTCCAGTTCCGTATCCAGCCATTTCCTGTTTAGACCTATCGTGGCAAGCGGTTCGTCCATTATTTTTCCATCCATAATGACCGATTGAGGTTCTTGTTCTGGCCCGACATTTATTCCCAGGTGTTTAGGCGTTAACGGTTGATTTTCCTTGGTTAAAAGAACGCTAACGTCACCGTTTGACTCCATGATGGCGAATTCAACATCGGCAGCTTTGAACACATTCTTTATTCGAAGCTGTTCCATAAGTTCATCCGTGGTAATCCTTTCTTTTTTTAGGTTATCCTCCATGATCTTGCCGTCCTTAATGAGCACTGTTGCTTTGCCGTCGAATAGGTCTCTTGCCGTTTTGCTTTTCAGCTGTAAAAATTCAATCCCTAAAGAAACAACGGTCCAAACCGTCATCGAAACCAAGCCCAGATACCAATTGGACTCCAGATCCAACGAAACGTAAGCTGCAAGGCTGCCGATCGTGATTCCGGTGATATACTCAAACAATGAAAGCTGTGATACCTGTCGTTTACCCAATATCTTCGTTAGGACAAAAAGAACCCCCATAGCCAATAACGTTCGCAAAGCGATTTCTACCCAATCCGGCATAATATCACCATTCCTTTCCAATCACATTAATCGACAAAAGTTAATATGTCCCTATTCCATTATTTTCATGCATTTCCATTTGAAAATTTTTCTAACGTATGCTTTTGTTGCGAGACGGAAATATTAATTTCGGTAATGGGAGAATGTAAGCATCTATTCCTATTACCCCTGAAACATTATCCTATCCTAATGTAAAGGAGGTGACATTCCGTGACAGTTGCTTCTCAAGTGAAAACGTGCGTAGCATCTTTAAAAAGTGCTCAGGCGAGTCTGGAACAATTTGCTTTGGAAACACAAAATCAAGAAGCAAAATCGCTCTTTACGAATGCGGCCCAACAAACCCAACAAATCGTGCAGCAAGTAGAAAGCCGCGTACAACAGTTGGAAAATGAAGAACCTCAATATAAGGGGTTTTAAGAAAAACAGACAAACCATGAATATTGAGGACATGGCTTGTCTGTTTTCATCGGTGAACAGATTAGAAAAGAGATCAAACCCTACTCAACTTGTAGGGTTTGATCTCTTTTCGCCACTATTCTTTTGTTTAGACAGCTAACCTTGGATAATCCTAAACACTGCCGCCCCCATTGCCACTGCTAAAGCTGACAGTATCCAAGTTCCCCCTCGGCCCAACGCACGCCCATGGCTACGGCCGCCATTGGAGTTGCCGAAATCATAGATTGTTGTATTCGATGGTCAGGAAGCTTTTACTGGAGGCATCAATATCGGGGATGAATATACCGGATTAAAGTCGAATGTCGGCTTTTGGCGCGACACCCATATTCGAATAGTGGGTTAACCTGCAAACGAACTGCAAGCAGTCTTCGACGCCCATTGGAATATCGCGCCTTACTTTGTGCCAGATGCAGACATTATTATGGCGATTAAAGCAGCTTTGGTTCGCGGTGTCCGAGTGCGCTTGTTAGTTCCCCGCCACGTGGTATCGATCATCGTTGGAGCTGCAAGTCGGACCTACTATGGAGAACTTTTGGAAGCCGGGGTTCATATCTACCTCTACAATAAAGGCGTGCTGCATGCGAAGTTAATGATCATTGACGGAGAAATTGCCAAGATAGGCTCCTCAAATTTTGATTTAAGAAGCTACCGTCTGAATTATGAAGTGTGCGAAGTTGTGTACAGTTCTGAAGTAGCACGAACGGAACAATTCGAGCATGATCTTGCGGGCTCCATTCCCTTACGGATGGAAGTCCTGCTGCTTCAACGCACGCATTTGCAGCGGATTCTCGATCAAACGGCGTGCTTGCTTTCACCAATGATTTGATGAAAGAGGAAATGAAAAGTTGTTTCTTCAATTCTCAATTGAGTTCTTGCTAGGTTTTGTAGGATTGTTCATCATTACAAAGATGTTAGGGAAAAACCAATTTAGTCAAGTAACACCGTTTGACTTCATTTCAGCTATTTTTTAGGTGAGGTCGTTGGAAATACTCTATATGACATGCAATTGTCTACCCTATGCTGTATTCTTTATTCTTATGGGAGTCATTTATGTTAGCTATTAAGACGGCAGGCCAAAAGTCTTGGAAATAAGAAGTTGGATCGATGGAACCTTGTGCCTTAATTCCGATAGTAGAATAATTACCCAATAGTTGGATTTCGTGCCGAATCAACTTATAAAAATATGGAGACTTAGTCCCTGGGCATCCGTTGAGCTGCTAAAAAAATAAGAAGTATCAAACCCATATACCCAAATAGCGGATAAAGATAAGTAAGTAAGGAGGTGAAACCGGCTTGACTAATCAAAAAACTAGCAAGTAATATGCCAAGAACTAACCAACTTTTAGGAAGATTATATAGACTTTGGATTTGACGAGAAATTCCGAAAACATTGCCTATCAATGTGGTGAATATTTCTCCATAGATTACGAGCAAAAACAATACATGAAAAAACCGCCCGAAATCTCGAATAATCTCGGCCATCGGAATATCGTATTGAAGAATCTCGGGCATCTTTGAGCTCATTGCAAAATGGCTGACAAGAAGCATAAAACCAAGACCAATGCCTCCCCAAAACCCTCCCCATTTTAATGCGCTTTCGTCATCCACCTCACTCCCCAGAGGAACCATAACGGCTAGAATAAAAGCAAAATTCAATCCTGCATACACAAACGGACTCACGAACCACTTCAAATTGTACAGTTGTTGGTTCTGCCAACCGACTATATCAAAAATATTGTCTATTCTGACAACCTTTACGACAAGGAGAATAGTGAAAAAAAGCATCATGGGAACGACTAACGAGTTTACGAACATAATTCCGCTGATTTCCTTCGTCATCACCAGATAACACAAAACGATGCTGATGATAATACCCAGTTGATAGGGTAGACGGAGTTGTTCTTCGAAAATGGTACCGGTTCCTGAAAGCATCACGGCCGTTACCCCAAATAGAATAATGAAAGTCAAGGCATTTGCGACTTTGCCGAAAATCTTGCCAAACAGATAAACATTAAACTCCTGATATGAAAATGCTTTGATATGGTGAGCTAGAATCATCATTTTAGTGCCGATCCACACAAAAAGAAAGGTGCTGCATAAAATGCCTAATACCCCATAGGCTCCGTATACCGTGAAAAACTGCATAATCGACTGTCCTGAAGCAAATCCGGCTCCCACCACGGTTCCCGTATATGTTGCGGCGATTTGTATTATCATATTTGTGTTTTTCTTCATATTTCACCCATGTCCTGGTAGAGAATAGAATCATTAAATTCTATGCTTAAAAAAAATGCTTATTCCAAAAGGAACTCGTTGTCAGCCGTTATGACGAGAATCGATAGTGGTCCGGTAGATCATCAATTAACAAACTTGAGTCTTTAACAATGACATGGTAAATATGCAGCTCATGAATCTGGGCATGATTTTTGGAATCGGTAAACTTATGGTTTTGGCCTTTATTTATCTACCGAGGATGAATCTGTGCAATCAACGCCCCGCTTGGCGATGCTCGAAGCCAGCAGATATAGCCCCACATAGATAGGAAACGAATATGTATGTTTCCAGTGAACGGGGTGGTATAAATCGGCCATTTGTGAGACCGGCTCGGCCACAAAAGCGGAAAATCCCCCAAATAGGAGAGCTTTGAACAACGGATGTATGCCAGACTTGTACTGGTGTAAGAACATAACCGTGACGGGAAGAAGTGAAAAATTCCATGGAAAATTGGCCGGCATGAACGGTATGACTTCCCAGTGATAATGCCAGAGTCCCATGGCAATCCCAAGCTGGTCCAACCACGATGTCACGATAATCATCGTAAACCCGGATAGGAGAAACTGTCCCGTAGCTCTCTTATCCCGAAATCCGATCCAAAATAGCCAGGGGCATATCGATAAACCTACTCCCAACCACCATTGTCGCGTAAATAGTACGTGAGTGCGCCAAATGTCAGTCATGTTGCGGTGTGCTTAGACAATCAATTGATAGGCTTGTTCGATTACATGATGAATCTGATTTTCGTCCACCGATTCCACCCCTTTCCGTTATCTGGATCCCCATCATGTGCTCTTCTGTTGACAAGACGATGCACCAGCGATTCCATTTCCATACCCTGCACAGAACCCGGCAACGATCATTTTTTATCCGTCAAGGCCATATTTGGGGACAATGACGGATAGGTGCCTGCTTTATAACCGCGAGTTTCCATACAGTATATTCGACGTTACAAATACGCCAACCGGCGGCAGCGAAGTTGAAGACGGTTGGGGCGGGACATAGCCGCTATACTCCGGCAAGCTTATATCTGTTGTCGCTACCCAGGTTCCATACTCACCTGCCTGTAAAGAGGGGGGGAGCATCTGGAGGCGTCCGGTGAGAACCAGATGCCGAAGTTGAATCTGGACATCGTCGTAGATGGATAAATGGCCGGAGTAGGCGGCGTAGGGGGAATGAAACATGATCTGCT